>Ga0187833_10000071_pt1 | contig 97409 bp, 85 predicted proteins | sample ETNtaG_37_FD_167968 | JGI IMG/M metagenome (GOLD analysis project Ga0187833, IMG submission 167968) | Marine microbial and viral communities from oxygen minimum zone, Eastern Pacific Ocean - ETNP2014_SV_400_PacBio MetaG (Illumina Assembly) | ecosystem: Environmental > Aquatic > Marine > Hypoxic... | reverse complement strand
ATCCTTCGAGGATTTCATCGGCCCTCTGCCAGCTAAGCGTCTTTTCCAAAACGAGCAAATCGCCCCAAAATGTGGTCAGAACGGCGGGGCAAATGGGGACATCATGTATATTGAGCGTGCTTATGGTGCATTCCGGAACAGCCCTGTGACCGCTCGCTGTTGAATCAATAATAGGCCACCCCTTATAAGCATAACCTACCAGCGTTCGTATAAGCATTTGGCTGATCTCACTGATTAAATATGCGAAGGGCTCCTTGTTGCCGATCAGCTGTTTGAGCCTGTTGAAACCGGCATCTGACCAATCCGGACCGGGCAACTCGGACCAACTGTTCAGTGGGGCAAAGGTCTTGTCCTTCAGCTTTATCTGGTCATGGATGAAGGCCGTTCTGTCGAATCCAGTTCTGAGGGTTCCGCCGCTGGCAGCGAAACACCCCGGTGAATTCATCCACCTTAACTTCTGCTCCGTTGTAGTTCCGCCGCCAGTTCCCAGTTGTGTGAAAATTGTACTATGATCGGGTATTTCCTCAAGCGATATGAGTTTGAATTCCTTACCTTGGGCAAGTGCTTTATCCACTATCTTCCCAACATCCTCATCCAGGGGCCTTGTGCCTCCTCCGCCCGTTGCCAACGCCATTGCACCCATGGTAAAACTCAGCAGTTCTTCTCTTGATAATATTTTAGCCATTTGTTGCCTCCTTGGCATAAAAGTCAACTGGTCACTGCGCATAACGGGAAAGGCTGTCAGACTGACAGCCTTTTTGTTAATAGTCGAATGTTGTTGGCATTTCCTCTACCACGTTTTGCATTTGTAGACGCGGCACAGCGCCGTTCTTAATGGCCAACCACCGTGAATTTCTCCGCATGAATCTGGATCATCGTCTGTCAGAACATTAGCGTTTGATTCCCAGGCCCCATGCAACCATGGCTCCTCGCCGGGCAACTCCGGATACCACCAGCCGTGTTCAACATGTATTACCCGTTTATCAATACCTTTATATCTCTGGCATTGCTGCCTGATTCTGCCCCGCTTAGTTTCAATCCATACCCAATCACCGTCATCAATTCCATGAACTTCAGCCGTCTCGGGATTGATTTGCACTGTCGGATGAGGACGCCTCTTGCGCACCGAATCTATCTGCCGCCACTCGGAATGGAACATCGGCAGGAATCTGCCGCCCGTTATCAATATATATGGGTATTCTTTTGCTAACTCTGGCTGTGATATCGGGGTTTCTGGCGGCTCTTCATATTTAGGCAGGGGATCATAACCCAGTTTTTCCAATATTGTGGAGTATACCTCAGCTTTACCGCTGGAAGTGCCAAAACCGCGCTCCTCATATTGTTTGAATTGCTGTTTCTGCCTTACTCCTTCCGGAAAACCGTCGTTGGCCACGAGTTCCTTAAACGATATCTCAACAGGTTCAAGCATGTAATCAAAAACTTCTTCTAAGTTGCGCCAGGGCCAGTCGTTTTGCTGGCCAAGCCTGATGCCCAGTTCCCGGAATATCTCGTAATCGGTTTTATGCTCGTATTCGCCGGGGATCGACTCCGGCACAGCCTGAACGCCCCAGGATCCACCATTGAAATGAGGCCGTTCCCATCCACATGCGGCAGGTAGTATGTAATCCGCCAGTTCCGCGGATGGAGTGCGCCAGTAATCAAAGACGACATGCGTATCCAAGCTTTTCAGCGCTTTGTAAATCAGCTTTACATTGGCCTGTGTAACCATAGGGTTGTGAGCAAGAGTAATTAAACCCTTAACCGGGTATGGATCTGAAGTGATCATCGCTCGATAAAGCAACGGTTGATGAGGAGAGGCTGCTAGGGTTTGCTCGGACCTGGGTATACTATTCCAGAATTTCATCGAATTTTCATAGATAAGCTCATAGCCAGGCCATGATTGAAACTGAAATCTCTCAGCCCCAATCTGTTTTTTCTTTTGCTCCGCCGATAACTTTTCCATAGCGCTTACTTCCGGTATGTCTCTTATCTTGCTAGGGCTGCCTATACAAATGCCTCCTGGAACATCAATGCTACCGGTTATGGTTGCTATGTTGAATCTGGATTGCAGGGCATATATGCTATCCACCAGTTGCTCAGACCCCATGCCGTTCCAGGAGTAGTGCGGCTTGTTCTCTCCCAGCATTCTTGCCGCAGCCCTTATTTTTTCTGCCGGAATCCAAGTGATATCGGCGACTCTCTCCGGCGAATACTCTTTGGCACGCTCTTTGAGCTGGTCGAAGCCATGAACCCATTTGCTGACGAATTCCCTGTCATACAAATCCTCTTCAATAAGCACGTTTATGATGGACATGAACAGCGCGGTATCGGTACCAGGCCTCGGCTGCAACCATATATCGGCCTGCTTTGTGGCCCACGTTTCCCTGGGGTCGATGACAATAATTTTGCCTCCCTGTTTCTTGCACTCACGTAATGTGCCGGCTACACTGGGCCAGCTTTTTGATGGGTCTGTTCCCGATAGCAATATGCATTTGGGCGTAACCCCGCTGCTAAGACTCCTGTTTGAATACCAGCCATAAAGGGCTGCCGCCAGCACGCCCAAAGGCCCACTGCAGATTTTACCCTGAGTAGTACAATTGGGACTGCCCAAAAGATTGAAGAATCGAGGCATGAAGTTCCTAGTACGTCTGGTGCCTTTTACGCCCGCAATTGCCTCTGCCCCGAATTCATTTTTTATTCTTTGCAGTTTTTGTGCAATCTCATCCAGCGCATTGTCCCAGCTTATCTCCTGCCATTTGCCCTCACCCTTCTGGCCAATACGCTTTAGGGGAAAGTTGACACGCTGGGGGTGGTACATAACTTCTGCCGCGGCACGCAGTTTCTCACATCCGGCGGTTTTGGGAAATATATTATATTTTCGAGTATTATCCGGATCTTCCGTCGCCTTTATCATGTGATTGTTTTCGATATGCGCAAGAACGTGGCATCCCCCTTTGCAATATCGGCAAACCACTTTTTTTATCTCGATAGTCATTGCTGTATCCCTCCATTCATTCAACACGTGTAAAGCATTATTTATCCTAGCGGACATAATGTCAAACAGGATGATTATTTCGTAAAGAGGTTATAGGTTCAACATAGTAATCTCCATATTATATATGCTATATGCTACCGCCATTCTTCCCAGAAGTTATCCGCCTTCTGAGGTTTGCCATAGCCGAACCAGTCGTCCATCTTGATGTACAGCCGGTCGGCCCACCTAGCATGGTCCACACTCCACCTGACCAACCGGTGGAACCAGCCGCCCATCTCCTTATTAAAGGGGCAAGAGCTAATGCAGTTAGTGCACGGCTTGTTACTACGCCCCCAATGGGCGCGGCATCTTTCTGCATTTAGTGGCCACTTTAATCCATTGCTGTTATTTGATATGTTGTTCGGTTGATCGGTTCGTTCACCATCAGTAATGGCCTGCGCCGGGCAGTAATCGGCGCATTTCCCGCATACGGCGCAAAACTCTGTAACTCCAAAATCAATAGGTTTATCAGGCACCAACGGCAGGTCGGTGATTACCTTGCTTAGCCTCAATCTGGGGCCAAACTGAGGAGTAACGAGTAGACCGTTTCGACCCAAATCGCCCAGGCCCGCCTGCATCGCCATCGGTATGCTTAAAGCTACATCATTTGTGGTACAGTCAATAACCTGAAAACCTAGATGCCGGATGAAGGTTGACAGATATGCATTGGTAATTGCCATACGGCTGTAACCCATACTGGTGGCAGCATCCGCTATATATGTAGGGAAATACTTGAGCAGATGATAATCTTCTTCAAAACCCATGACAATAGCATATTTATATTCGTCAGGTATTTCCTGTGGTTTATGAACGAGGCCATCGGGGCCGTTGTAGTGAGAATGAGAGTAAGCCAGCCGTCGGTCTAATTTACAGACCCCAACTATATCGGCGCCGAAAAAGGAGGCAGCTTTCTTGATTTCCCGTGTGATTTGTTCTGGATTGCTAACATCGACCTTCTCTTTCTCAGGCGCCCGGTAAGTCCCCTCTTTCCCAATCTCCTTCTTTTTTGACATCACTGCTGCTATTTCGAGAGATTGCGGGCTGGGGTTGGGTTTGGAGGTATTGAAAAGACCCATATCGGTACCACGCCGGCTGCCCCACCTTAACGCCTGTTCTTTTAGAGTAAAGCCTGGTTTTTGTTTGACCCCTCCGGCAAAAGACCAATCTTCCAAAAGGTCCTGTATATTGGAATCCCACGATACTCTCCTGAACATGGTGTTTTTCTGATCAAATCGCGCTATTGGTCCGGTAATATATTTCTCTTCCCATTCTTTAAGTGTAAGTTCTTTCACAATAAATCCTCCCTTTTCTTTACTTCTGTCAAAATCATATTATTTGAGATTCCTGAAGAGGAACGGGCCGCCTTCAAGCCATTGTTCACGCTGCTTTTATCCAGCATTGCATCAAGCAGAACGATCATGCCTTAGATGCGGCAATTGATACCCCGCCGCTCGGAAAGTTACAGCAAGTTCCTCAATGCCAAGGTCAACCAGCGTCTCGTGATATGGCAAGCCGGATGTTTGCTGCCAGCCACGTAGCTGATAGTATTCGCTCATCATCTCTTTAAATTTTTCCTCATCCAGTATATTACCAAGAGTGCTTACCGGTTTGCCATCATGCCCTGGAACGAAGCTCTCGACTTCTGTAGGTACGGTAAAATTGTATTCTGGGGGCCTGTCCTCTTCAGGAACTCGTCTACCTTCGCCCACCATTATTGCTCTGTGCTGATTGAAAATACGCTCGGCAAACAGCTCCATCTGCTTGCCATCAAAGCTGGTAACCGCTGTAAATATCTCTGCTTCAAGATTAGGGTCACCCACATTGTCCGGCGTATTCATCGAATCCATTATTGGCCAGGCAAAATCGCACAATCCAAGGCTGTCTTTGAGCCAAACCCTATCCTGTGTTCTTTTGGCAGCACCTGCCTTACCAGTGTAGGTTGAGAACTCCGCGGCTTGAGCACCTCCCCAGAACTGCTTCCCTATAGCACGCAAAACATCGGACGTTACTTTAGAGCGCTCGGGATTGGTTTGGTTCGCCCGCCAGCGCCACGTCAGCCAATCGATTTCATGCTGTAAAGGCCTCGATGCCCTCGGTTCAAAGGCGGCAAGAATGGCGTGAGCCCTGTTGCGCCGTCCCGTATCTGCGGCCCCTATACCAACAGGTGCAAAAGAATAAGGAATAAGGCTTCCGGCGTTTTCACTGACATGCTCACGGACCCTGAATAAACCTTCGGCCAGAATATCCCCAAAATCTTTTCTCAATGATATTAACTTAAGCAGTTTATCAAAGAAATCACGCGTTCCCATCTCAGAGAGAGGCAAGCCAGTTTCCTTTTCTGTCAGAAATCCTTTGTTATAGCACCTATGGAGCCAGCCAACGATACCGCTGATATCAATGGTGCATAGGGAATAATCATTGCACATAGAGGGAGCGTCAAATTGGGTATCCACAGGTTCGTTTTCTTTGCCGAATCTTCTTGGAATATAGACGCCAGAAGACTGACACTTCCTGTAATCCTGCCGTCCTGTAGGGATTCTAAACAGGCCCCGTATGCATTTCAGGCCGCACTGATAGCAATGGCCGTTTCCAACCCTCTCGGTTACGGATTGCTCTGAGTTTCCGGGCCTGGTTATTATGTGTCTCTCGCTTATCTGAACCGTGTACTTGTTTAATTCACTGAGTTTGGATGGATTGGCAACGGTTGGTTTCAGATTACCTTTGATTGCTATAGCCTTCAATCTTTTAGAGCCCATTACCGCGCCAAAGCCCCCGGTTGCTGTCGAATGGTGCGAAGCAACCAGCAATGCCGTCCGGGCCCTGTTTTCTCCGGCTATACCCGTAGTTATATATTTAATGTTTTTACCATGAGTCCGTTTAAGTGCCGCCTCAACATCATAAGCATTTTGTCCCCAGATGGACTCTGCGGATCTTAGTTCCACTTGTCCGTCATGCACCCAGAGATAAACCGGTTTTGTTGATTGACCACTTATTATGACACCATCGTACCCGGCCCTTTTCAGTTCGGCACCGGCAAATCCACCGATGTCACCGTAACAATATCCCTCCGGGTAAGCCATGGGGGATTTACCGACGACTGAAAGGCGTGATGCCCCCTGAACGCCGGTTGCAACCAGTGGTCCGGTCATAAAAATAAGTACATTTTCCGCATCAAACGCTTTTGTTTCAGGCTTAACTTTTTCCCAGTAGATCCTGGACGCCATCCCGCGTCCACCTAGGAATTTCTCCGAGTATTTCTCAGTTGGGATAAAACCTATCTTCCCCTTATTGAGATCAACTTCTACGATTTTACCCATATAACCGAAGGTCACTATATCCTCCATGGCCATCAATTTGAGAGAATAGGTGCCAGCATTATACCACAGCAGGGTAGGCTGGCAAGGAGAGTTTGGGGATACTAAAACGGGTAATCGGTAACGCTAACTTAATGCCAGCCCATACCCTGACGTAGCCCTCGAATATAAGCAGCCTGCCCCGCATGTTGCATCCCATCATTCAACAAGGCAATAATGCTCATACCCACCGTTGGAGGTGGTTTTCGACGTGTACCTTCCACTATTTTATCTAGATCACTTGGGGATAGTGTACGGAGAAAATCTATTGTCTGCGCAAGAACCGCATGATGGTAGCCAAGTTGTGTTGTCGCATCCGGCGATTTAAATTTAGCTAAGTCATCCAGTTCATGGCCCATACCATGGTCATTAGCATCAGCGGGACGTCCAAATTTTTTATGCCAGCCACTTTCAATCCAGAGTTGCTCTTTATTCGTCAATGAGGAAACCCTAACATCCTGCCAGCGCGTAAGATGCCAAATTAACCAGCCGATGCTATTGCTATCAGGTTTTGGTTGCCAGTTTAAATCCTCAGCCGTAAGTCCTTCGAGGGCCGTTCCCAGAGATGTAGATATGCGCTGGAACTCTGCCCGTAATAATTCTTGCCACTCCATAATTACCTCCAAAGTAGATTATTACCAACATTATACCACCGCAGGCTGGGCTGGCAAGGAAAAATTAGTTGGATTGATATGGCCCTCAATTGATGATATCATGACAGAACTGTTATCTAGGGAGGAAATGATATGTCTCTTGCTTTGAACGTAATTTACGGAGGCGAAAAGAGCTTCAGTGCCACCAACACTCTTGTAATGGGAACTGAAGATGCGGTGCTGATTGATGTGCCCATTATTCTCAGTCAGGCACATCGCGTTGTGGCAGAGATTATAGAGAGCAAGCGAAATCTTAAGTACATCTATATCACCCACGCCCACCCGGACCATTACTTTTCTGCGCCTGTGTTTGTAGAGGCCTTTCCTAATGCTGAGTTGATTGCACTTCCGCAGGTCTGCCTAACTATTGCGAGGACGATTCCGGAGAGGCTCAAGTATTGGTCTGAAACGATTGGCCCCGATTGTCCAAGTAATCCTGTAGCTCCAAAACCCTATGAAGAGTCCACTATAGAGCTTGAAGGGGAGAAGCTTGAGATTTTGGGCCCCATGGTTGGTGACCACAAGGAAACGACCGCGATTTATATTCCGTCCATCAAAGCGATTATCGCCAGTGACATCGTCTTTAGCGGCATCCATTTATTCATGGCGCATCACGTGAATCCGGAGGATCGGAAAGGATGGCTAAAGTCCATTGAATACCTCATGTCTCTAAAACCGAAGATAGTAGTTGCTGGACATAAGCTGGCACATATGTCCGACGGGCCGGAATCCCTGCAGTATTGCCGCGATTATCTTATTGCCTTTGAAGAGATTCTGTCGCAAACAAAATCCTCGGCTGAATTAATCGCTGCGGTCCAAAAACGATTTCCCGATATTCAGGATATGATGGATGGATTTGTTCTTCCCAAATCCGCAAGACTTGCCGACCCGCCCAAAAAAAACTAGCCTGGGTAAAATAAATCTTAGACCTGCGCAATGGCTTGCCAACTTCCCCTTTGTTGGTATATTATTCTGCTACTTCAAGTTGGGAGAAAAAGGTGACAAAAGAGGCAGAAGGAATTTATGAAGGTATACTTACGGATAAACGGCAGCTTGGCCCTTATCCGATGGAAAAAATAAAACGCGTTGATGCACCGACTACTATCATTACAGATAATATTGCACGTTCAGATGAGGCAGAGTCAGGTTTCAACCGGGCTGAGCGTGGTGACATGGGGCCTGTCGTTGCCAGGGAACGGGTGCGGTTTGTTATGAAACACCCCCTATCGGCTGCCGAAGTTGATATGACTGCACATCTGGCATCGGTGGTGGATGGCTCCGTTGCTGCACAGACAGCACCGCTACCCGATAACCCGACCCTGATTAGCCGGCATATCAAAAGCTTGGGATACTTCCTGCGGTCAGATATAGTAGGAATCTGCGAACTTCCTCCCTATGCCGTCTATGCACATACTAAAGATGGAAAAGCTGTTGAAAAGATTCATAAGTATGCCATTGTTATCGTCATTGATCAGGGCTATGACACCTTTAATAGTTCTACAGGAAACGACTGGATATCCAATTCACAGAGCTTCCGCAGCTATTCTACCTCAGGTTTTATTGCCTGCATGATGGCCAGTTACATAAGGAGACTTGGCTATCCCGCCCGCGCTCATCATGCGCGCAACTATCAGGTCGCCGTACCACCTCTACTTCTCCATGCAGGAATCGGCGAGATGTGCCGCATCGGCGATATTGTTTTAAATCCGTTTCTGGGCCCCAGATTCAAGGCGGCTGTGGTTACCACCGATCTTCCCCTAGAGCCGGATAAACCTATTGATTTCGGCCTTCAAAAGTTCTGCCATTACTGTAAAAAGTGTGCCAGAGAGTGCCCTGCAAAAGCGATAACTGACGGACCAAAGAGCATGCATAACGGCTACGAAGTATGGAAAGCAGATATAGAACGATGCACAAAGTTCAGATGCACCAATCAAAATGGATCGGGCTGCGGACATTGCATTAAGGTTTGTCCGTGGAACAAGCCAAAAACCTGGTACCATAGCGCAGCGCGTTGGGCGGTTATACGCTCTAACCTTATGCGCAGGATTATGGTTCGACTTGATGACGTATTGGGCTATGGCAAGCAAGATGTCTCAGGCAAATGGTGGCTCGACCTGGAAGAGGCCGATGGTGTTTTAATAACACCATCTACAAGCGGGTAGGTTTGGGATCAGTATGACGATATCAAATGAGCGGGGTATGACGTCCGTCATCCGTAAGTGGTTATCATGGGGCGATGGATTCTTTGAGATAAAAGAAGAAGCATCTTGAAAGTGACGGGGTGCGGCTGCTATTATTCCCTCATTAACATAGAGGGATTGGCGCAATGATCGAGGCAGATAGTGGCATATACGGCACGGCAGATATACATCCGAGTAATGATGTTGCCGTGGCAAGTTATGGAACCTGGACGCTTACTTACACTGTGGGCGTGCATGGTATAGACCAGGGCGGCTGCATTAAGGTTGCCTGGCGGCATGCTTCCAATTGGGGCAGGCCGCAAACCCAGGATCCCTCCGCCCCCGATTATCTGACCGCTCATACCAGTGGCACGGCGCGCTTAAGCGTTCGCTTTGATTCCAGAGGGTATATCCGGCCATGGAGTCCTGCGGTGGTAGCCGACGTTCTGGCCGGCTCGCTTAAAAGAGGCGATAAGATCACCATAGTTTACGGGGACAGGAGCGGAGGCGGCCCCGGTTCACGGGTTCAGACCTTCCCCGAGGAAACGTTTGAGTTCAAGGTGCTGGTAGATTGCTTCGGCACGGGACAGTTAGTACAATTGTCTGCTTCGCCAGCCATGCGCGTTGTAGGGGGGGAGGCGTACAGTCTTATCGCGCTGGCTCCTTCCCAGGCGGTTGCCGGAGAACCCGTTTCTATTCTGGTCAAAGCGGCGGATCTTTATGGCAACCCATCTCCTACATATGCCGGGGAAATCACTTTCTTAAGTGATGATGCCGAAGCATCACTGCCCGAATCCTACACCTTTACATCAGAGGATGCGGGAGTACATCGGTGCGATGGCATTGTCTTCAACGCATTAGGAATTCATTCTTTCAACATCTGCGATGAGCAGGCTGGTTTTAGTGCCGTCAGCAATCCGGTGCTCTGCTATCGAGAAAAGAGTCCTTTGAAGCTGCTGTGGGGCGACCTGCACGGGCAAACTGAGAGTACTATTGGAACAGGCTCTCTAAGCGAGTACTTTCGCTATGGCCGCGATGCCGCTGGCCTGGATTTTCTGTCTCACGCCGGCAACGATTTCCAGATAACCAAAGAGCACTATGAGCAGACGCAGCAGACGGTAAAGGAGTTCCATGAGCCGGGGAGATTCGTAACCTTCTTAGGTTACGAATGGTCGGGTACAACTCCCGCCGGCGGCGACCACAATGTCTACTTCTTGAATGACGACCAGCCGATACACCGCAGCAGCCACTGGCAGGTTGCCGATAAATCGGATGAAGACAGTGACCGCTGCTCCATAGATAAGCTTGTCGAGACGTTTAAGGGCAGAAATGATGTACTTATCATTCCTCATATCGGAGGGCGGCGCGCCAACCTCGACTTTCATAATGCCACGCTAATGCCTTTTATCGAGATGGCCTCGGTTCACGGCCGCTTCGAATGGTTTGCCAAAGAGGCGCTTGAAAGAGGGCTGAAGGTTGGTTTTGTGGGGGGCAGCGACGACCATAGCGGCAAGCCCGGAACCGCTGAACCCACCTGGTACAACTTGCCAGGCAGGGGCTTTCCGGTACGGGGCGGGTTGATGGGTGTGTATGCGGCAACGCTTACGCGCGAGGCTCTGTGGGAGGCTTTTGACAGGCGGCACTGCTATGCTACCACCGGCGAAAGGATAGTTCTAAAGGTAGCTTCGGGGAGATACATAATGGGTGATGAGTACGCAACCGGACGGCCTCCAACCCTGTCTGTTGAGGCTGTGGGTACGGTGCCACTGGATACGATTGAGATAATCAGAGGCAGCGAGGTTATATATACATATCCGCCGTTGGATGTCGCCTCTGCGGTTCCAAGCAGGTTGAAGATTGTCTGGAGTGGCGCAAGTGGCAAGGGTAGAGGCAGGCAGACTGTCTGGGACGGGGAACTTAGCATCGACAAGGGTAGAATCGTTGCCGAATCAGACTACGCCTCCAACCTCTCTTGGCAGGGGATTACGGACAGGAATGAGAAAAGAGTCAAGTGGCGCTCTACTACGTCCGGCGACTACAAGGGTATAATAGTGGACCTTGATGTGCCGGAAGACGCCGTTATGACTTTGAGCGCTGGGCCTGTAACACTATCGTTTGCTATGAAGGAGATACAACCGGTCAAGATCATAGAGGCAGGAGGCATAGAGCAGAGGGTTGTTATATCCCGAGTGCCGCAAGGTGAGCCTTCCAGCAACGCGACCTTTAAATACACCGATAACGCAGTACAAAAAGGGCTGAACGCTTACTGGGTAAAGGTTACCCAGAATGACGGCGGGATGGCCTGGTCCAGCCCCATATTTATCAATTATACGGATTGATTCTATCTTGAGTTTTGTATCGTGCCCAAAGATGAGAACGAGTAGCAGGCAGAACTTGCGTGGCAGTGGTTCAGGTTGCCAAATAAGCCTGCGGTGAATATAATGCGGGATACAGCCAAATGAAACAGGAGGTGAAGATGGCTTTTGTAAAGGATCTGTTTTTGCAGTTTTTTTCCTTGCTGCTGCTTCTTATCGGTCCGCTGGCTATTTTATCGGGTGTGGTGATTGCGATTATCGGCGTTTTAAGAACTTACGTGGTGCTTGGGTGGCTTGATTTGAGCAGCCTACCGTCATTTCTGAGCTGGTGGTTGGGAGTGGTAATATTCGTAGTAGGAGTCCTGTTGGTGGCACTATCTATTGTGATAAGCAAGAGAGTTCGCACCAATATTTCTGTAGTAGAAAATCGGACATAGGCGGTCTTTTTCGCTGGCGCCCAGCGAATAAATCTGTTCGAAAAGGTCAAATATTGGTGAGTGTATGGTGGAGCTGAGGGGATTCGAACCCCTGACCTCCTCCGTGCAAGGGAGGCGCTCTCCCAATTGAGCTACAGCCCCACGTCCAAGTGCAATTCTATCAATAAATGACCTGCCACGCAATCCGCAATATACTCATCGGTTCTACGTAAATTTTTTGACAATACTATACAAAACCGCGCCACTATATGGTAAAATACCAAATCGAACACTTTGGTATTTTTTGCGTATATAGTTGTTAAGGAAGAGAAGTTTTTGGCTAATAAGAAAAAAGCGGACAGACGCTCTCGCCTTTATCAGTTACCGAGAGTGCACCGCCCACCAAAAGACCTGATATCCATAACCAAAAAAGCTGGCCTTGCTGCCTTGCGCGCCGTTGGGTCGAATATTAACGTTGCTGCTACTATCCGCAATAACTGGAACCTGCGCGGTTTCATCGTCCTCTGCTTCTCCATTGCCGGAATGGCCAGTTTGATGGATCAGGTGCTGTGGATGCGCCAGCTGGGGCTTATCTTCGGCACCACAATGGAGGCGGTAAGCACGGTATTGGCCGTTTTTATGGCCGGTCTTGCGCTGGGCAGTTATCTCTTTGGCAAGATGGCCGATAAAACCAAGAACCCACTTCGCCTTTACGCCATACTGCAGATGGGCATCGGCGCGTATGTAATGCTGACCCCGCTTATTTTCAGTGGGTTGAATGCGGCCCAGGTATCCATTTATGGCTCGTTGCCTGTGGGCAGCGCCGGCGTTACCATACTCCGGGTGATGCTCTCATTTCTGGTTTTGATAGTACCGACTACATTAATGGGAGGGACACTGCCGGTTATTGGCAAGTTCTTTGTGCGCAAAGAGGAGGAGCTTGGCGGGGGCATCGGCAACCTGTATTTCATCAATACTTTGGGGGCGGTGCTGGGCGCGTTTTTGGCTGGTTTCGTTCTCATTCCCTACTTAGGCGTGCTGGCCTCGACGTTCCTGGCGGCCTCGTTAGATTTTGCCATAGGCGTAGGATTTTACTTCCTGCAGAAGTATAAGATTAAGCCGGTGGAGCAGCCGCCGCCTGAAGAAGAGGTTGTTGAAGAGGTGCCGGTACAGCCGCAGCTTAGCAAGAAGCAGCTCAAGAGGCAGGAGCGCGATGAGCGGAAACGGGCGCGGTTTGCCCCTCCGGCGTACTCCAGGGCGATGAAATGGGTTGTTCTTGTAGGGTTTGGTTTTGGCGGACTGGCATCCTTAAGCCTTGAGGTTTCCTGGACGCGCGTTCTTTCAATGGTGCTGGGAAGCTCAGTGTATGCTTTTAGCCTTATGCTTACCGCATTTCTGCTGGGCATTGCATTGGGAAGCGCCATCGTCTCCAAATTCGTGGATAGGGCCAGGCATTTATGGATTTACTTCTTTGTAGTGGAGGTGCTTATCGGCATAGCCGTTGTGGTGCTCAATCCGCTGCTGGGCGAGCTGCCGCTATTGTTCGTCAGAGTGTTTCCCAGTCTTCAGGCTAACTTCTGGCTGCTGCAGTTTGTGGAGTTTCTGTTGCTTTTACTTATAATGCTGGTTCCCACAATGCTTATGGGCGCGGCATTTCCCATAGCGGCCAAGATATACACCGATGATCTGGAGCACTTGGGTGGCTCAGTGGGCAGGCTCTATGCCGGCAACACCTTCGGGTCGATGATCGGGCCACTGCTTACAGGATTCGTCATAATTCCCCTGATCGGTATTCAATGGAGCGTGTCGCTTGTGTCTATAATCTATATGGCTATCGCAGGGGCCGTTTTCATAGTCGGGTTCAAGGACCGTTTAAAAGTTCCGGACATGGCGCCGCTACGGGCATTTGTGGCGGCAAACGTCAGGCCTGCTCCCATTCTTAAGGGTATCCAGATGACTCCGCGGTTGGTCATGTCAGCGCTGATCCATCCCATCCGCAGCGCCAGTGGCGTGAGCAAAGGCATAGCCAAGATTTCGGTGGGGCTGGCTGGTGTTACGGTGCTTGCCGTACTTATAGTCAACATCCTTATACCGATTCTGGGTGCGTGGGATAAGACGATACTCAATAGCGGGGTTTTTCTGTATTCCGAAAACTATTATGAGGGCACGGGAAGTTTGAATGAAACAATGACACTTGGTGGTGGCCAATTGGTATATTACGACGAGGGTTTAATGGCTACTGTGGCAGTTTATGATGATATAGATGGTGATAGGGCCCTTACCGTTGATGGCAAGGTTGATGCCACCACTTTTGGAGATTTATCAACGGAGCTTCTCTCGGGACATCTGCCCATGCTTATGCACGATGACCCCGAGAAAGTGCTGCTTATTGGCGTGGGCAGCGGCATAACACTTGGGGCGGTCGAGCTCTACCCGTCTCTGGTAAATGTGGAGGCGGTTGAGATCGAGAGCGCCGTTGTAGAAGCTGCCAGAGATTACTTTAATCAGGCCAACGGAGACGCATTAAACCATCCGAAACTTAAAATGATACAGGCCGATGCCAGAAACTACGTGCTTGCCCAGACCAAAAAAGATACGAAGTACGACGTTATAACCGCCGAGCCGTCGAACCCATGGATGGCGGGCAATTCCAACCTTTTTACCAGAGAGCAGTTTGAGCTATATGAACAGATACTGGATGACGACGGAGTAATCTGTCAGTGGATACATTACTACAGCATGAGCCTTAATGATCTTAAGACTGTTCTTGCCACTTTTACAGGCGTTTTCCCCAACACCACTTTATGGAGAACGGGAGGGGACCTTTTGATGGTAGGAACGGAGGGCGAGCAGAGTTTAGATTTTACTGCGCTTAACATAAGATTACAGCAGGAAGACGTTCATGCTGACCTCAGGCGCATGGAAGTTAACGATATTTATGATGTACTTGGCAGGTTTGTTATGGGGCCAACGGCTCTGGCCGAATATTGCGAGGATGCGCCAATTCACACAGATAATCATCCCATACTTCAATTTTCTGCCCCGAAAAGCCTTCATAGCGATACCGTTTTGGATAACGCCCAGAGCCTGCAGTCATCCACAGAAAGGATAGAGGACGTAGACTCCTTCCTTGTTAATTACGAGGCTGAGGTTAATTTCGCAACGGAGATACAGAAGCAGATAGGATTCTACATTCATTATACAGATGTAATTTATAATGAACAATATGCGCTTGCAAGCCAACAAAAGGCGCTTGCTATCCAACAAAAGAGGCTTGCAAGCCAACAAAAGGCGCTTGCTAGCCAAGAAAAAGGAGATTATGCAGCAGCGATTGAATATGATAACGAAGCGGCTGAATATGCAAACGAAGAGGCTGCACATACGAACATAGCGTTTGGTTATGCGAGCGATGCATTAGCTGCAAATGAGGCGGTACTGGGGACCGGTGCACGCGATGCATATGCGCATAGACGCTTGGGTGAGATATACAAGAAAAGGTTTTTAGATGGCGGTATGGATGCGCAGGATCTCGATAAAGCCTTTACCCACTTGAAACAATCCGTTGCTCTTAATCCTACCTATGCGCCGACATGGATCGAGTTGGGAGGTATCTATTTAGTCATGGAGCAATTGCAGGAGGCCATAGATTCGTATAGTAATGCAATTAATCTGGCAGAAGACAATGTATTTTTATATAACCTGCGCGGGCAAATAAAACTGCAGACAGGAGACTACAATGGGGCTATCGCCGATTTCAACCGGATCATTATGCTTCAGCCCGCTTTCGCCGAGGCTTGGTTCCTCAGGGCCGGGGCCTATTTAGAGATGGCTCTTGATGCGGAAGATGAGGCAGAAAAAACGGCGGAACTAGATAAGGCTTTGAGCGATGCCAATCGTGCGCTGAATCTTGATTCGAACCAGGCAGTGCCTTATTACGTCCGTGGGCGGGTTTATTATGAATGGGGTGAGCAGACAGGAAACAGGCAGTATTATAGCCGCGCTGTAGCGGAACAGAAGAGAGCTATAGGCATTAATTTCAACCTTGCTTATTCGCATCTTTCCCTGGGTATGGCTTATGCAGCTCTTGGCGGCAAGGATAATTACAGCGGGGCGTGGAATGAAATGACTACGGCCACGGCGCTTAATGGAGACTACGCTGCAGCGTGGTACGAGCTGGGCCGGTTTGAGCCGCGTATGGCCGAGTATTTCCCTGGTATGGACTGGGTAGAGTCAGCAATAGAGAGGTTTGCTACGGTTTATGATATTGGCCTCTCCCCCGACTCCGAGATTATGCAAAATACACTTGACGCACTTGACGAGTTGATGGATTGGGACAATTTATCCGAGATTGATTTGACACACCTCGGCTTGATCTATGAGGCTGTGCCCGACACTGACGTGTCGGAGAAAATTCCTGATGCCGTTGACGCGATTATGAACTGGGATAATATTACCGAAGACGATCGCGAGGCCCTTACTACGATTGTCCAATATATGTCCACCACCGCTGTGGGCCAGAAAGCTCAGGACGCCATTGATGTTTTGGGTCCGGTCTCGTAGGATGGTTTCTTTCTAGCGCGTTTAGTTTCTTCCTGCCTCTTTTCATAATAAATAATTCCCTTTGTTAACACCTTCTATCCGCACTTAGTTCTAAGAGATATTGACAAACCTTTGTTTTAATGATTTAATTGATTGAGCGCTCACTCAGTATATTGAGGTAAAAAATACTATTGCTAAAGAACACTGACCACAAAAAGAAAGAAGCCATGGCCAAGAGGCGCAAGCGGCAGATACTTAGCGCTGCCCGCGAGGTTTTTTCTCAAAAAGGATTTGCCGAAGCTACCACCGCCGAGATCGCGCAGCAGGCGGGAGTATCCGAGGGTACCATATACAACTATTTTGAGAGCAAACGCGATCTGCTGGTATCTCTTATCGGCGGCTATGCGCTGGATGAATCGCTGCTTAACCTGTTTAGGAGCCCATCTATGGGCAATATGGATTCGCTGCCTCTGCTCCTTGAGGACCGCATCGAGATTGGATTCGAAAACTCCGATCTGCTTACCCTGCTGCTGGCCGAGATACAGTGCTCGCCGGAGTTCGGTGAGCAGTACGCCAAGCAAGTGCTGGTTCCTGGAGTAGCGTTGCTTAAGGCTTACTTGGATATGCGGGTGAAAATCGGTACGCTGAGGCCGGTCGACACAGAGGTGGTATCCCGCATAATTGTCGGCATGGTGGTGGGCCTCATCGCCGTGCACCAGATCGAAGGTGGCGAGGGGTTCTTGGGTAAATATCCCATTAAAGATTTGGCCGAGGAAGTGGCTAACATAATGACCGTGGGACTGGGCACAAAGAAATGATAGTGTGTTTTGAGGAATAAATGAGCTTATTTTTGGGTATTGACATAGGCTCGGTCAACGCCAAACTTGCACTAGTTGATGGCGATGGCGTGATAACTCATCTTGATGAGGAGAAGGTGACCACTGGTCCGCGCGATGCGGTGGTTGCGCTTGTGTCGCGGCTGAGCGACAGGCATGCACTGGATGATATTACTGCCGTTGGCGTTTCCGGCTCGGGCAAGGTGGCTATTCCCAAAGAGCTTAACTGGCTGGAATACAGCAACTCCATCTCTATCGCTTCCGGCGTGCTGCATGCTCACCCCGACGCCAAGACTACCATTATGATAGGCGGCCAGAGCTCGCTCGTCGTCGAATTAGACGATGGTCTCAAGAAACCATGGCAGGTTAACTCCAATCCGCTGTGTGCCGCCGGCACCGGCCGTTTTATAGAGCAGCAGGCGTATCGCCTGGGGATCGATTTAGACGATTTTTCACGCCTTGCGCTTGAGATTGAGGAGAACCCACCCAGAATCGCCGCACGATGCAGCGTTTTTGCCAAAACCGATCTTATCCACCTGCAACAGAAGGGCGTTCCACTGGGCGCCATGCTCTACTCGCTGTGTGATAGCATAGCCCGCATGGTTGCTTCCTTCAAACGGGGCGAGTATAAAGAGCCTATTTATTTCGTGGGAGGCGTTGCCGCCAACCAGGCGATTGTAAGGTCCATAAACGAAGTTATATCCGATCGCAATAAGAGAGACGTTGAAGTCACCGTCCCCGAAAATTACCTTTATATGGAGGCAATAGGTTCGGCACTGCTGGCACGCGACTCCGGCAAGGTCTCCACGGTAAGAATACTGACCAGCGAAGAGGTGAAACAGAGCTATTTTGAGATGCCGCAACTTGATGAGGTGTCCCAGAGTAACGGCTGGCAGGCAGGCGAAATCGATGAGCCTTTTGTCGGATACTTGGGTGTGGACGTTGGTTCCACCAGCACCAAGGCCGTCATAGTCGATCAAACGGGTAAAGAGGTGATAGCCAAGAGCTACCTGATGACGGCGGGCCGCCCCGTTGATGCCATCAAGGACGTATTTACCAATCTGTACAAAGATGTAGGTAATTACGCAAAGATAGGGGGCGTGGGAGTTACCGGCTCCGGCAGATACCTGATCGGAAGCTTCGTTAGCGCCGACGTGATAAGAAACGAGATTACGGCGCAGACCAAGGCTGCCGAGGATGTGGACCCTGATGCCGATATCATAGAAATCGGAGGCCAGGACTCCAAGCTAGTCATCAAGCGTAATGGTGTTGTCGTCGATTACCAGATGAACAAGGCATGCGCCGCCGGCACCGGCAGCTTTATAGACGAGCTTGCCGAGATGCTGGGCGTTTCCGTTACCAGTGGCGAGTTCGCTTCGCTGGCGTTCAAAGCGTCGAATACGATTGATCTGGGCACAAGGTGCGCCGCATTTATCGGTCAGGCGGTGTCTTTGGCGCAGCACGAGGCCATTCCCATCGAAGTGGTTATTGCCAGTCTGTCAGGTTCGGTGGCACGCAACTATCTATCCAAAGTAGTTGGTAATCGAAATCTTGGCCAGAAGATCATTTTAACCGGAGCCGTATTTTATAACGACGCGATTGTATCAGCATTCAAGCAAGAGCTAGGTGATAAATCTCTTATCGTTCCTGAGCACAAGGAGGTTACCGGGGCCATAGGGGCGGCGCTGCTGGCCAAAGAAGAGGTAGAGCAAAACAATCTTGAGTCGAAGTTTAAGGGATTCACGCAGGTAGTCGACAGCCAATACAAGATGAGTACCTTTACCTGCAAGACCTGCGATAACAACTGCACCATAAGCCGTATGGAGATACCCGATGAGAAGCCCACTTTCTATGGCAGCCGCTGCGACCTGTTTGACAGTGTAGGTAGCCATGCCAAGGTGACCACTCTCTTCGACAAGCGCGAGGAGATGCTTTTTAGGGATTACGATGAGGAGGCGGGCTCCAGCATAACCGTTGGGGTGCCCCGGGCGCTGGGCATGTACGATTTTGCGCCGCTGGTAATCAACTTCCTCAATACGCTGGGTGTAAAGGTCAAATTTTCCAACAAAACCAACCGCAGCTTAGTAGAGCAGTCGATTCAACTGAGCTACACCGACAGCTGTTTGCCGATAAAGCTGCTGCACGGCCATGCCGCCAGCCTTAAAAAAGATACCGATTATATACTGTTCCCCTCCGCCATCAGGATGGGACAAAAGGACGGGGATGAGAACCAGAAGTACACTTGTCCTTTAGTCCAGGCATCGCCTTATATAATCAAGCAGGTGCTTGATTTAGGTGATCGGGCGCTGGTGCCCATCATCGACTTTAGCATGGGCGACGACGACGTGGTTAAGAACCTGGTTGAGGTTGCTAAAAGGATGGGATTTAGTAAGAGACAGGGCAAGAAGGCAGCCCTTGAGGGATTGAGAGCACAGCGCAGTTTTGAAGCGGAGCAGATAGAGGTCGGCCAGGGTATTTTAAAAGAGCTTGAGCAAAGCGGACAGCTAGGTGTCGTAATTTATGCAAGGTCGTATCTGTCGCAGGATTCCGGCGCCAACCTCGGTATAGCGGAGAAGCTGGCGCAACTGGGCGCTATGCCCATACCGCTGGACTTTCTACCGCTGGATTCTGTAGACGTCAAACAGTTCTCTGACCGGCCATACTGGCACTACGAGAGCAAGCATATAGCCGGTGCCGCCATAACGCTAAAGGAACCGCAGTTATATGGCTTGATGCTTACCTGTTTTGGCTGTGGACCCAACTCGTTTGTAACCAACATCGTCGAAGACATTACCGACGGTAAGCCTTTAGGGCATCTGGAACTTGACGAACACGCCGCCGAGGCCGGTCTGGTAACCAGGCTTGAGGCATTCGTCGACACCATAAGCGGGTACCACCGCTATCACAAGGGGGACGAGATACCGCATTGGGATGTGAACATACGCCGGGCGCTTTCGGCAATATCGTCCGGCAACAAGCTTATACTGCTACCGCGGATGAACAACAACGCCGTAATGCTGGGTGCGGCCATGCGGGCATTCGGAGTTAAGGCGGTGGTGCTTCCGAAGCCGGACGATCGCAACTTGGTGTACGGCAATATGGTCTCTTCTGGCAAGGAGTGTTTGCCGTATCGCGTGACTATAGGCGACTTCATGAAGTTCTACTATGATAACAAGGACAACGGTTATGATTTTTCTCAAGTTGCAGGCTTTATGCCCAGCGCCTATGGCCCCTGCCGTTTTGGCAAGTACGCCGTGGAGCAGATGAGGCAGCTTAGGGATATAGGCTTTAATCTGCAACTTGAGACTACGGTGTCCAACGCTGGATATCGCGACTTTGGGCTGGGTGTCCCCTTTGAGCGGCTGGCGTGGAAGGGCATTGTGGCAGTTGATTGGCTGCAAAGGCTGTTGTGGCGCTACAGGCCCTATGAGAGGGTTGTCGGAACGGGCGACGGTCTTTTTGATAAGTATATGGACATGATGGAGCAGCGGATTGAGGCTCAGGCGGACGTCAATGATCTACTGAAAGAGGCGGTGCAGGAGTTCAAATCAATCATCAATCCCGAGTTGCCGCGTAGGCCTCTTATCGGCATTAACGGCGAGATATTTCTGCGCACCAACCGCTTTTCCAACTGCGACCTTGAGCGTGAGTGCGAAAAGGCGGGGCTGGAGATAATCGTTTCACCCATGGGCGAGTGGCTCAATTACGTTACACACCGTTATATTGAAGACGCCGTAAAGTTTCGCAGTTTAAAAAAGCTGATACGCGGCCATATAAAGAGGCGCATTCAAAAGAGTGATGAGCGCTCTATCATGCGCAATTTTGCTGGCCTTTTTGATGTACATGACCCGACGGTAAAAGAGGTGCTGGACTACTCCAAGCCTTATATATCTTCGAAATGCGGTAGTGAGGCGGTGCTCTCCATAGGAACAGGCATAGAGTGGATGGAGAACTCCCAATTTGCCGGTGTGATATCAGTGATGCCACATGGGTGCATGCCTGGAGGTATTGTGGCTGCAATGAGCGAGCACTTCAGCGCCGAGTATGGCAAGCCGTGGGTTAATTTGACCTATGACGGGGTTATGGAGAGCACTAATCAGGTTAAGATTTACAACCTGGCGGAGATTTTGAGGTACACTAGCAAGGAGTTGAGCAAAGCGCTTTAGGTTCTTAGTCAGTTCCCTCTTCTTCGATAGACCGTTTCAAGGTTGAGCCGACGATTCTTGGCGGCATCCACTGCTCGGGCGGGTGCAGACTGGGCAGCTTTTCCGGCACCCACTCTTCCGGGCGTACACAGCGCATTATAATCGCTTCAGGTTGGCACCACAGCGCACATCCGGCACAACCCCAGCATTTGTCCGTATCAATAACAGCCTTAGCCTTGCTGTCGAAAAAATTAATCTCGATAGCCTGCCACGGGCATTTATCGGCACATGCTCCGCAGCCGTCGCATAGTTTTGCATCCACCTCTGGCTGCCAGCGCGACTTGGCCCAACCGCGATGTTCCTGCGAAACGTCGTACCGCTTCATCGCCGTCCACAGGTGGCAGCAGCAGTCACAGCAGTAGCACAACGTTGGTGCAGGCATAGCGCGGTTGTTTAGGTAGGAACCCGCTGTCCCATCGTAAGAGGCCTGTTCCATAATTGCCAGCAGCTCTTTTTGATCGATTTTACGCCCGATTCCCTTGGACAGCGAGTATTCCGCCTCCCTGTCGAACAATAAGCAGGCGTCAAGTTCCGTCCTTTCGCATTTGCCTCCACTGCCCGCTATCTGCACGCGGCAGGGGCACGGTATCTCCACACAGAGCTTTGTCGCAGCGGCCATGGCTCTTTGGTCCTCCCACGGCTGTATCTGGTCGCGGTCGGGGCTTACATTAAGCGCCTTCCATGCTGGTAGGATGCGCTTTTGGGCCGGTTGGTCTTGGTCGGTGGCTATCAACCGAGAAACACACTGCCACTGGCCCTCCTCGTGCTCAATAAAGTCGCTCCATAACCCAGCAAGTTTGGGGTAGTCGGTGTTAAGCCTAGGGTTTGATAGCATGGACTTGTGCAGCTTGCCAGTGGACAGGCGGTATCTGTATCCCTGGCCGGTTTTAAAATCGCGCGGGTGTATCAAGCCTTTTATGTGGAGACTGTAAAGAGTATTAGATATCGTTTTTTTGCTTAAATTTAGCCGCTGGGCCAGTTCTTCTTCTGGGATGGGCAACCACATTATCTGGGCGCAAACCCTGGCCTCTACAGGGGTTATTACGTATTCCAAAATGTCGCGGAAGCGCTGGCTACCGGGATAACCACTAGCGGCAATCAACATGGCATAGTCGTCTTTTTCAGCAAGCACTTTTTGTTTCCACTGGGCCTCGGAAAGACCTCGCCACTGGTCACTGCTTTTATCGCTTTCGTACATTATTATCACCTACATTGGATTGTACAACAGCGCTCGCCTTGTGGCAACAGCGGCTACTCCGAGTCACTGGGTGGCGCGATGAAGTTCACGAGTATATTCAGAATTTTTCACGTATAAAACCGATAATCGTGCAGAAACCGTGCAATCGTGAAGTAGTCGATGCGACGAAGTTGCTTAACGAGAGTAATATTCTCACATACGAGTTTCTGCCAAGGAGACTGAGCTCACGCTCGAACTTTAGTACTTATCACCTCTACCCCCATACATAGTGAAGGCTTTAAATTGGGGGCACCCCCAAACTCCGGTGGGGCATACACTGTACCACTTTGTTGTGCGGCGAGCTTTATATATTTGGGGCTGGGTTACCAAAGCTTGTGATGGTATAATGCTGCAAACGGTTTTTAACGGAGGATAATTGTGACTTCAACTGTCTATCCTACAGGGACAACTATTTATAATCCTGAACAATGCTGGAACGGCTATACATTATTCCCGGCCACATTATCAGAGGGTAAGCTTGCAGGGGCTGTATTGATTGATATGAATGGCAATGTGGTCAATCAGTGGGAAGGTTTGGATGGTTTGCCCAACAAAATGCTTCCCGGTGGATATATCATGGGTAGCACCGGACAGGTGGGTGTACAGGATATGATTGACGTGGTCCAATGCGATTGGGATGGGGAAATTGTTTGGAAGTTTTATAAATATGCACTTGTTGGCGACTCGGGCCGGAAACCAGAATGGATCGCCAGACAACATCATGATTACCAGAGAGAGGGCAATCCGGTGGGATACTATGTCCCCGGAATGGATCCCTTAATTGATAGAGGTAACACGCATATCCTCTGCCACAAGGAACTTGAAAACCCAAAGATTAGTGATAAGCCGCTATTAGATGATGCCATAATCGAAGTAACATGGGATGGCATGATAGTATGGGAATGGATATGCAGCGACCACTTCGATGAGATGGGATTTGACGATGAGGCAAAAAGTACTATTAAGCGCAACCCCTCCCTAAGGACTTCTACGGGAGGGCAAAAGGTAGGTGATTGGACGCACATGAATTCAATGTCTCTGCTGGGGCCCAACAAGTGGTTTGATGCAGGCGATAAACGCTTTGCTCCGGGTAACATTATCTGGAGCGGCCGAAATACAAATATCATTGCTATTGTAGACAAAGCAACCAGCAAAATCGTGTGGCAGGTCGGGCCGGATTTCACTGCTACTGAAGAGTTGCGAAAGCTAAAACAAATTGTCGGTCAACATCACGCCCATATAATTCCCAAAGGGCTCCCTGGAGAAGGGAATATCTTGGTTTTTGATAACGGTGGAGGGGCCGGCTACGGCGCCCCCAATCCGAGCGCACTGACCGGCACAAGAAATGCCGTAAGGGATTATTCCCGCGTACTGGAATTTGACCCGACGACACTCGCTATTGTCTGGCAGTACACTCCAAACGAGGCCGGATTTATAATCCCGATGAATGCCCAAATGTTTTACAGTTCTTTTGTCAGCGCGGCACAGCGCCTGCCGAACGGAAATACCCTGATAACGGAGGGAGCGGGTGGCCGCATCCTAGAAGTAACGCCGCAACATGACATCGTTTGGGAGTACCTTAGCCCGTACAGGCACAGGACGCGGAATATGAATTTGGTCTATCGCGCCTATCGGGTACCTTACGAATGGGTTCCACAGGTAGACAAACCAGAGCACAGAGCTATAGCACGTATTGACAATAATCAGTTCCGAGTTCCGGGTTCATTGATTAAGGAGCCTCTTAAGACAACAACCGTTGCTGGTGCCAAGGAGCCGTCTTCAGAAGTTGAGCTCTGCGTTGTCCCCGAAACAGAGAACACGTAGAAAATAGAATTTTCGAGGTAAGTTAAAAGAAAATGGAGCTGGGGGGACTCGAACCCCCAACCCCTTGTCTGCCAGACAAGTGCTCTCCCAATTGAGCTACAGCCCCACGGGTTACATATAAAAAATGTAGCATAAAACGGCGCAGGAACACAAGCATAGGTTGCTTATGCTGAGTCATGTTCTATGTGAGACTTAAGCTTTCTCTTAGCGTACAGTTTTGATATTCCAAGATAGGCAAACAGCACCATGCAACTGAGCAGAATTATCGTTGCTCCCGACGCCACGTCGAATATGTATGACAGCCATAGACCTGCATATGTAAATAGCATGCCGAACATGATTGCCAGCATCATCATCTTTTTCAGGTCGTATGTAAACTGGCGCGCCAGCGTGGCCGGTATCGCCAGCAAAGCTATTACTAGGATTACACCCACCACCCGTATCAGTACGACGATGGTCAGCGCTATCAAGCACAACAGCAGCAAATGCAGCACCTTGACCGGGATGCCTACGATGATGCTGAATTCCTCGTCGAAGGAGATCGAAAGCAGTTCTTTGTAGAGAGCTAACACGGCGCTGACTATCACAGCATCCAAAATTATCATCAGGATGATATCGGAGAACTTGACTGTTAGTATATTGCCGAAAAGGTAGCTGAATAGGTCTGGTGCATAGCCTGGGGCAAGGCCGATGAAGATGGTTCCCAACGCCATGCCCGTGGCCCACAGTATTCCGATGGAGGCATCCTCGGATATCTTTGTCTTTTGAGTGATAACGCCGATGCCTAGTGCTGAACCTATGGCAAATATCATAGCGCCAAGTACCGGGTTTATGCCGATAAGGTATCCCAGCCCCACACCGCCGAATGATGTGTGAGCGATGCCGCCGCTGATGAAAACCACCTTTTTTGATACAACATAGGTTCCTACCACTCCGCAGGCTATGGCCGCTAGCAATCCGGCAATAAGAGCGTTTTGCATAAATTCGAACTGTAGTACATCAAACATCTTTTCAGTGTCCTTTTAGCACACGATGTGGATGATCGCCGTGTGCGATCATCTGCACCGGACATTTATAGGTGGCCTCTAGTATGTCGGGGCTTATTTCCGTCGAACCATGGTAGTGAAGTTGTACATTCAAACAGGCTATCTTGTCTACGTATATGGATATGGCAGAAAGGTCGTGCGATACTATTACTATCGCCATATGCTCTTTTAACTGCTCCAGCAGTTCGTAAAACTCTGTCTGCACCGCAGTATCTACGCTGGCAGTGGGCTCGTCCAGCAGTAGCAGCTTGGGCTCAGTGGCCAGCGCACGGGCGATGAACACCCGTTGCTGCTCCCCGCCCGAGAGTTTGCCCATTTGCCTGCCCTTGTGAACAAGCATGCCCACCGTTTTTAGCGCTTGTGCAGCTATTTCCTTATCTTCTTTACTGTAACGTTTAAATAGCCCTGCGGCCCTGTGCCGGCCTGTTATAGCTACGTCCCAGACGCTTGCTGGGAAATCGCGGTCGAAGACGTTGTGTTGCGAAACGTATCCCACAAGACTTCGCCCTTGCTTCAGGGTACAGCCCGGATATATTACTGCGCCCCGCGTTGGCTTTATTAAGCCAAGCATTATTTTGAGCAGAGTGGTTTTGCCGCCGCCATTGGGCCCGATTATGCCCAGGAAATCGCTATGATTAATCGTTAGGTTGATATTCTCGAGCACGGGGATATCGTTGTACTGCATCCATATGTTCTCAAGACTGACGATTTCGTCGGTTAGGTTCACTATTCCAACTCCTGTGCAATGGCATCGGCTACTGAGCGCATATTCGATATGTAATCGGCGGGCAGGGGGTCTATTTCCTTCAGTCGGCCCCCGATCTGGCCGGCGATTATATTGGCGTTATCTTTGTCCTTTTCGGATTCCGGTGATACGAATACATAATCCAGGTTGTACTGCCGCGCCAGGTTAATACTGCCTGCCAGCGTTTTAGCTGTTGTTTCACTACCGCCGACCTCGATGGCGTGCTGGGTAAGGCTATGTTCGTCAGCAAAGTAGCCAAATGATGAGTGGTAGATTAAAAGGTTTCGGTTCGCATGTCCATCCAGCGTCTGCTCGATATAATCGTTAAGTTTGTCTAGTTGCGCTGAGTAATCGACCTTGTTCTGTGAATAGAAATCAGCATTGTCAGGATCGATGGCAACGAGTCCATCGCAGATGCTTTGGACCATTTGCTTTGCGTTGGTCAGCGACAGCCAGATGTGCGGGTCGGCGCCTTCGTGGTCGTTGTTATCGTGGTCATCGCCATCGGCTACCAGAAGTTCGACGCTTTGTGAGCAGTCAACCACATGCATTGTCGAATTGAGCGCAATGAACTCATCCATAAGCGCCAGTTCAAAGTCCACGTTTGAGCCGACCTTAATGTACATATCCGCCTGGCTCAACATCTCCAGTTTGCTGGGAGCGAACTGCAAGGCATGAGGGCTGTCTCCAGGTGCGACCATTGTGGTCACATCTACCATGTCTTTTCCCACTTGACGCACGAAGTCAGCCAAGGGCAATATCGTTGTCACCACTCTGATTTTGTCGCTGGCCCACCCCCCTTTTTTTAAGTAGGTGACGGAGGTGGCCAGTGCCATTACCAGAAACACTATTATAAGAATTGTAATGGTTTTTGCGCTTTTGCTTTGCTGCACTTACCCCTTCCTCTTAAATGAAAATCATTTTTATCTGGGATTCAAAAACATTGATATTGAGTCAGATTTTTTGAATTTATGGTATCGCTGTCTGGCACTGCTGGCAATGGCCCAGAAACTCCAGCAGGTGCCCTTTTATGTTAAACCCGGTTTGCTCAGACAGCTTACGCTCAATTTGGCTTAAGTCGCAGTCTGTAAAATCGGTCACCATGCCGCAGTCAGAACAGATAATATGGTGGTGATGCTCCGATGGCCTGCGCAGCAGGTAGCTGTGGCAGTTGCCTCCGGCGTGTACCTCGCAGATCAGCCCCAGTCGTGCCAGCAGTTCGATAGTCCGATATATAGTCACCAAGCCTATGTTTTTCTGCTCAAGTTTGACCTTGTCGTATATTGCAGCTGGTGTGAGATGGCCATGGCTTTGGGTGATGGCAGCAAGTATGGCACGACGCTGCGGCGTTAGTTTGTAGCCCCGCTGGCGTAGCAGCGCTGCGATCTTTTTGGTCGTTAATCTCATGCTAATCCCTTGAGATAAATGAAAACTCTTTTCAATTATACGTGTGGTTGAGTATGATAACGGGTTAATCCTCCGTTGTCAAGAGCAAAAACGCTTGTTTCCAGGTCTGCGATTGACTTTTGCCTTGTTATTTGGTAGTATTTTGCCTATAAAAACTCCATTTTTTTTGGACTTTTTCGCACTAACACCTACCATAGAGTGGAAGGTTGCGGCTAGAACGGGACTTAACTGAGCTTTTTATGGAGAATATCTGGCAGGTAGTTCTATAATCCGGTGCTTGTTGCAATTATGGCAACAAGGCCGGTTTTTTGTTGCAGCCTGCATAATGTTAAAACGAGGTGATTTATGGCCGAGGAGATAATTAACGCCATCGAAGATATAGAGGTAAGAGCTGAAAAAGCGCTGGAGGATGCTAGGACTAGGGCTGCGGAGGTGATTCTTAAAGCCAAGGATGAGATTGGCAAGATTCAGTCTTCGGCTCTGCCCGTTGACGACGTTAATAAAGACTGTGAAAAGATAGTAGGCGATGCGAAGAAAGAGGCGGAGAAGATTGTGGCGGAGGCGAAGAAAGAGGCATCAGACGCTAAAGATGAGGTTGAAAAAAGAATAGACGGGATTGTGAAGAGGATATCAAATACGATAGTGGGCGCAGAATAGATGGCACTTTCACAGGTGTGGAATAAAATCAAGACGGCTCCCATTGTCTTTAACCAGTCGGAGCCAATGCGAAAAGTGAGGGTGGTTGCGGTTAAGGATCAATCCGAGGCAACTCTCAAAGCGCTGCAAGAGATTGGCGTGCTCGATGTTGAGGAAAGGGCCGCATCTGGCGCCGATGTATCGGCGATTGGGCTTGAGAGGGATAAGGTCCGCGAGTCCTTAAGACGCATAGATAATCTGCTGGCTTATATAAAAGAGAAAGAGGTAGTTGTCCTGACTCAGGACGTTAGTGAAGCGTACGGAAGGCCGCTTGATTCGACACATAACGAGATCGAGTTGGTATATGGCAAGCTTGAACGCATAACCGAGAAAGCGAACAACTTGCGCGAAAAGCTGAAAAACCTGCGAGAGCAGCAGAAGTACCTAACCCCCTTTAAGGCCAAGATGGACATTAGGTTACGCGATCTTGGCTACTCAGGCGGGTACCTTTGCGCTCAGCTTTATGTTTTCGCATATGGAGTGCTGGAGCCGTTTATTACCCAGGCGGACGAACACCTTTTTGGGAAGGTGGTTGTTGAGGTTGACGAAGAGGTGGTTGTTTACATTGTTGCCAAAGTGGCAAACAGTAGGAAAGTCCATTCGATAGCCGATGATTTGGGTAGCAAGATGCTGGCCGTGCCTGATAAGGATCAGAGATTAAGCGCTTATCTAAGTGGCTTTGATACAAAAATCCCTGAGCTTGAAAAAGAGATTGAGGAGCTTACCGCAGAGATTCAAAACAACGTAAAAGATAACATTGAGACGATCGTTTTACTCAAAACAGTGCTGGCGGCTGAGGATGAGCGACTGGCGGTTTTGGAGAAGGCGTACGATGCCAAATATGTAACGGTGGTTGAGGGATGGGTTCCGGCGAAAGAGGTCGAGTCCACAACTTTGCAACTGCAGGAATCAGTGGGACACGTTTATATTGAAGCAAAGGCGCCGACGAAGGCGGATGAGCCGCCCAGCAAACTGAAGAACGTTAAGGGCGTTAAGCCGTTTGAGGTTATCGTAAACCTATTTTCCGTTCCGGAGTACAAGGGATGGGATCCCACGCCTATCGTGGCGTATTTCTTTGCCGCATTCTTCGGCATTATGTTTGCCGATGTGGTTTATGGCGTAGCCCTGCTGCTCAGTGCCAAGTTCGTATTACATAAACTTGTAGATGATCCCACAACAGACGGGTTTAAACTATTCCGCAAAGTGCTATACACCGGCGGCTCTGTGGGGCTTATCTTAGGCCTGCTGGCAGGTAATTACCTAGGCAATATTTATTTAATGCCTTTTGGTTATGAAGGTTCAACCGCAATTCTGCCAGGTGTTAAAAAGTGGTTGGGTGAGCCCATTAACTTCTTGGAGCTGTCGCTGTGGATGGGCTTATTTCATGTAAATATCGCCCATGTCATAAGCCTTCATCTGGCAATCAAACAGCACAATAAGGCCGTGATTATTGGTAAAGTAGCATTATTTGCAATGCAAATAGCGCTTATACCTCTCATTACTTCGAGTATCCTGGGAAGCACCAGGCTACCGGCGCCGCCCGACTGGTTTTTGTGGATGGCTCTAATATCGATCATCGCTATAATCGTTGCGGCAATCATGGAACGAGGCGGCTTCGGGGCTATCTTCTGGCTGTTCGATGTTACAGGGATAGTAGGTGATACCATGTCTTATGCCAGACTTGCCGGAGTGGGGCTAGCATCCTTCTACCTGGCATCCGCTTTCAATCAGGTAGGAATGCTTATGCCGGAATTGATAGGCTCTATTGGGGGCACTATTATAATGGTTCCGATTCTCATCGGTGCCCATCTTATAAACCTGTTCTTGGGCGTACTCTCAGGCTTCGTCCACTCGTTGCGCCTGTGTTTCGTCGAGTTCCTTATGAAGTTCTACGAGGGCGGCGGCAGGGAATATGAACCATTTAAATTAAAGAGGCCTAAAAGCGTAATTGTAGGCGAAAAAACTTAAAAAGGAGGAGTCGTATAAATGGATGGATTGATCACTGCAGAATCCTTAGCAGTTCTTGGCGGAGCTATAGCTCTTGCTGGTGGATTGGCTGGATCTTCAATTGGTATTGCCACAGCCGCAAGCGCTGGGGCGGCCACACTGTCGGAAGACCCGCAACAATTCCGTAATGTGCTACTGCTGTCCGCTCTGCCGATGACGCAGACGTTCTATGGGTTGATTATCTTGATTCTCTTTATAACGTTGGCAATACCCAATATGGCAGCTTTCGGTCCGGTGGGTGCAGGAGGTTTAGGTGCCGGGTTTGCCTTACTGGCATGCGGCATCATCGGTGGCGTTGCTCAGTTTGTGTCTGCGATATACCAGGGGCAGGTATGTGCTTCTGCCATATCGCTTCTACCCAAGACCAAGGGCAAGATACTTACAAACGGCATGATGCTGGCTGTATTTGTAGAGCTCTTTGGTATTCTTGGACTGGTGGGGACAATTATCGCACTCGTCTTGAATAACCTGATGTAGGAGAGTCTTATGACTGGAATGGACCAAATCAGCGGGGCTATCCTCGATAAGGTTAAGGTTGAGGCTGAAAGTATTATTAGTGAAGCAGAGGCTAAGGCCGCGGGGAATATAGCTGCAGCTAAGAAATTGAAAACCGATAGTATCGAGTCTGCAAAGAACAAACTGCTGGCGATGGCCAAGGCTGAGGCAAACAGGATATTGGCTCGCTCATCGATCAAGGCGCGTCAGGAGCTGCTGTCAGCCAAAGCTACTATTATCGAGGAGACAACCGAGAAAGCTAGAAAAGCGGTGGCGGCAAGCAAAAGCAGTGAAAAGGGCATGGCCAGTCTGATTAGGGAGGCTGTTGCCGGTCTCAATACCAAAAAAGCTATGCTATTTGTCAATGTAGGCGATGTTGCTATGGTTAAAAAGGTGATTGCGGCAGATAAAAAGCTGGTCGATGTGGTGGCTGAGGTCAATGAGACGGAGTGTTCCGGCGGTGTCATAGCTGAGGATACAGAAGGTAAGACCAGGATTGATAACACATTCGATACTAGGCTGGATATACTGCTGCCAAAGCTCATGCCGGAGATAAGCAGGGAACTGTTTGAAAACGTATAGGAGCCAGTTAGTTGATTAGCGCGGGTTATGCATTTTTGTCGGCGTATCTGAAAGGCGAGGAGTCGAGGATGGTAACTGTCGAATATATGGACAGTATTTTCCGGAACTCCAAGGTGCAGGACGCACTGGTAGCCATCAAAGATACGGACGTGGGTGGATATTTCGAAGAGATATCTCCAAGCGCCCTTGCCAGCTTTGATGATATTGATTTGCATCTGTGGCTTTACCTAGGTAAATGCCTGGACCAGTTCAAGTGGCTCAACATCGTACCCAAAGAAGTAAGGAAAGTGGCTGCCGCGTATGCTGCGAAATATGATGTATCGAACATAAAAGTGGCGCTTCGGGGTCTGGGTACCGAGGAAGAGGTTCGCATGATACCGGTGGGCGTTATTTACGGTGCCGGGATGCTGGAAGAACTGGCAAACTCGGAGACCGTGGACGAAATTATTCAAACCGTTTCGCAGTGCAATCTGAACAGCTATACTGCTATCCTAAAGGAAAACAAAGAGACGGTGTTACAGGGTTCAAAACAGCGTCTGGCGGTTGAGGCTATGCTGGATAAGCAATACTACGCAGATAGGCTTGAATCTACCAGAAAGATGAAGGACGGCAAGCAGTTTGTGCAAATACAGGGAGTGGTTACTGACTACATAAACCTGCAGATAATATACAGGGCTGTGATTAACGGCATAGGCTCCGAGGCGGTTAGTTATGTTATCGGTGGCGGTAGTGATCTGAGCGCCGAAGCGATGGCAGAGCTTCTGGCAACCAAGTCGAGTGAATTACTGGGTAAACTAGAGAGCACTCGATATAAGAAGGTCGCTGAGGAGATAGCGGCCGGTTATGATAAGGCCAAGAGTATAACGGTGGTGGACGAGGTTATCGAGATGCATAAGTATACCTACGTCAGGGAGATGATATCCACCAAGATTCTCTCTCCCTTGCTCATGTCTTGGTATTTGGTATTAAAGGAGCTTGAGGTAAGAAATCTAAGGCTTATCCTTAAGGCGATAAGCGACGATGTTCCGTTTGAAAAGATAAAGGATTATTTGGTGCTTCCGTCATGATAGATCTGCAAAAGTTGGACGCGGCGGTTATAGGGGGCAGGGAGTTGGTCACGGGCTTAAGACTGGCTGGAATGAGCAAGTACTACCTGATCGAAAGAGAACACGACATCGACGGGCAGGCAAAAAAGGCTCTGGCCGAACTGCTGGAAGATGAGTCGATCGGGGTAATAATACTCCAGGAAGACTATGTCGAGTATGTAGAGGACACTGTAAACAGGGTCAGGGGATCGAGAGAACCGATACCTGTAATTATAGAAGTTCCTTCCAAATACGGTACCAAGTACCCAGATGTTAAGTCTTATTACAAGGCTTACATCAGAAAATTCATTGGATTTGACGTAGAGTTATAAGGTTATATCCATAATTCGGAGGATGAAGTATGGGCAAAATATGGAGGGTTTCAGGGCCTTTAGTTATTGCTGAAGGCATGAGAGGTTCCAAGGTGTACGAGGTTGTCGAGGTGGGCGAAGAAGGCCTCATCGGCGAGGTAATTGGTCTTGATGGTGACCAGGCTATTGTACAAACCCACGAGGAAACTCAGGGTCTCAAGATCGGCGAAAACGTTAACCCCACAGGTCGAATTCTCACTGTTAATCTGGGCCCCGGCCTCATCGGGTCTATCTATGACGGACTTCAGAAATCTTTGCTTACCCTTATTGAGAACTCGGGTCATTTCATTAAGCGTGGTGCAAAATCAGAGGCGCTTTCACACAGCGAGAAGTGGGATTTCGAGCCGATGGTCAAGATTGGTGATACCGTGACTGGTGGCGATGTTATCGGCGTGGTTCCGGAAACACAATTAGTGGAGCATAAGATAATGGTCCCGCCAGATATGGGTGGCGTAGTAAAAGAGATCAAGAAGGGCGTATATACCATCGATGATATGATCTGTCGCCTCGAAAACAACGGCGATAAGACCGATCTCACTTTGATGCAGAAGTGGCCGGTAAGAAAGCCTAGGCCCTACAGAGCCAGGCGTGACCCAACCGACCTGCTGGTTACCGGTATGCGCATTATCGACTATATGTTTCCGCTGTCGTTGGGCGGTAAGGCTGGAATCCCCGGCGGATTCGGCACTGGCAAAACGGTTACGTTACAGCAGCTGGCCAGATATGCGCAAACGCACCTCAATATCTACGTTGGCTGCGGTGAGCGCGGCAACGAGATGGCCGATGTGTTGTACAGTTTCCAGGACCTTACTGATCCCAATACCGGCAGGCCTCTCAAGGAGAAGGAGATTTTTATAGCCAATACCTCCAACATGCCTGTGGTAGCCCGCGAAGTGAGTATCTTTGTCGGCATCACCATCGGTGAATACTTCAGGGATATGGGCTACGATGTTCTGCTTGTTGCCGATTCAACTTCCAGATGGGCTGAGGCGATGAGAGAACTTGGTGGAAGGCTTGAAGAGATGCCCGGGGAGGAAGGATTCCCGGCGTACATGGGATCTAGACTTTCGGCTTTCTATGAAAGAGCGGGCAGGGTGGAAACGGTGGGCAGCCCCGATAGAATAGGCTCACTTACGGCGATGGGCGCTGTGAGCCCTCCTGGAGCCGACTTTTCGGAGCCGGTTACGCAGACAACGCTTAGAATTATTGAGGCGCTTTATTCACTCGATGTCTCACTTGCGAACAAGCGCCACTTTCCGGCAATCAGCTGGCTCAACAGCTACAGCATGTATGTCGGTTCGGTCAAGGAGTGGTGGGACAAGATAGACACGGCATGGGAGGATGCCCGTAATGGTGCCATGAGAATACTGCAGAAGGAAGCGGAATTGGAGGAGATCGTAAGGCTGGTGGGGCCGGAGGCTATGCCTGAGGCCGATAAACTACTGTTGCTTTCAGCCAAGATGATCCGTGAGGATTTCCTCATGCAGAATGCATATCATGCCATCGACACATATTGTGTGCCCAAGAGATCTCATCTGATGATGAAAACGATGATGCGGTTCTACGAGCTGTCTCAGGGAATGATGGAATCAGGAATGACGGTTGCCGAGATACGGCAGTCACCTATGATAACCAAGATATCCCGTATGAAAGATATTGAAAACGACGTTTTTGAAGACAAAGCCAAGGAACTTTGGGCTGAAATGGAATCTGGGATGGTTGCCCGTTAGGAGGAGTCTAAATGACAACGGAACCCCTATATGTTAAAGAAGCAAAGTCTATACGCAAGGCCAAGGGCTCCCTGTTGTTTGTGGAGAGCGTGCCCGATATCAGGTTTGGTGAGATTGTCGATGTGCGTCTGGCGAATGGCGAGGTGAAGCTTGGACAGGCTATTGACATATCCAAAGAAACATCTGTTATCCAGGTGTTTGGTGGTGTCAGTGAGATTGATCTTATTGGATGCAAGGTCCGATTTAAGGGGGAGACCCTGCGTCTGCCTGTATCCAAAGATCTGCTAGGCCGTATTTTCAACGGCAGGGCGGAGCCCATGGACGGCGCTCCGACCATAATCCCTGAGGACTATCTTGATGTGAACGGCGAGCCCATAAACCCGGCATCGCGCATACCACCTGCCGAGTTTATTGAGACTGGTTTGTCCTGTATTGACGGGCTCAACGCATTGGTCAGAGGGCAGAAGCTGCCTATATTCAGCGGCTCGGGACTGCCTCACAACCGAATCGTGGCACAGATCATCCGCCAGGCGGCGGTAAAGGGCACGGACGAGAAATTCGCCATTGTTTTTGCGGCAATAGGTGTCAGTTATGATGACGCCTCCTTCTTCATGAGCAACCTTGAACAGACGGGTTCGCTTGATAGAACAGTTGCTTTTATCAATACCGCATCGGACCCGGTGATTGAGCGTATATCAACGCCGCGTCTGGCGCTGACCGCCGCGGAGTATCTGGCGTGGGAGCATGATATGCACGTGCTGGTAATCATCACCGATATGACCAATTACTGCGAGGCTTTGCGTGAGCTCTCCGCTATGAAAGAGGAGATACCGTCAAGGCGCGGTTATCCCGGATATATGTACACTGACCTTGCCATGCTCTACGAGCGTGCCGGCAGAATAAAAGGCAAGGAGGGATCGGTTACAATTATGCCTATTCTGACCATGCCTGATGACGATATCACGCATCCCATTCCTGACCTGACCGGATATATTACCGAGGGCCAGATTGTGCTTTCGCGTGCTCTGGACAGAAAGGGTATTTATCCGCCCATCGATGTATTCCTTTCCCTCTCCCGGATGATGAAAGAGGGTATCGGGCCGGGCAAGACCCGTGAGGATCACAATAACGTATTCATGCAGTCATACGCGGTTTACGCAGAGGGCGTTTACTTAAGAGAGATATCAACCATTGTCGGTGCCGATGCACTAACTGACAGGGATAGGCAGTATCTGGCTGCTGCTGACAGGTTTGAGCAGGCGTTCATTTCTCAGGGTGAAAATCTGAAGAGAACTGTTGAGGAGACATTGAGTGTATCCTGGGACATCTTCGCCACGCTGCCGGAAGAAGAACTAAAGTTGATTAGCCGGGAGTATATAGAGAAGTATCTGCCCAAAAAATCATAAAACAGATGCAGGGCATGTCCTGCTATGGCATTGAGATTTAATTGCAGGTTACCTTTAAGGAATAAATATGGCTCGAATAATGAAGGTAAGACCGACCAAAATAGAGCTTGTAAGACTGAAGCGGCGTCTGTCGCTGGCATCACGAGTACAGAAAATCGTCAAGGACAGGCTCTCTATTCTGACGCTGGAATTTCTGCAGATAGCTAGGGAGTGCGTAACAGTCAAGGAGAAGCTGCTTTCCGGCTTTACCGATAACTACAGTGCCCTTTCAGTTGCGGTGGGCTATCACGGCCCGATAGCCCTTGAAAAAGAGATTGTGGCGGCAGAGGGAGACGTTGCGGTGCTGACCGGGTCACGCAATATTGCCGGTGTGCGCACGCCTCATTTGGAAATGACCGAGGCCAGCAAATCCATGTCGATCGGATACAGCCTTGTGGACACTTCATCGTGGCTGGACAAGAGCGCCGAGTATTCGCGGAAGGGTCTTGAAACTATCATTGAACTGGCGGAACTGCAACGCAGCCTTGAGCTGCTGGGTATGGAAATCGCCAGGGCAAAGAGAATCACCAATGCGCTGGAATATGTGCTGATTCCTGGACTTGTAGTCACAATCAAATATCTTAATATGAAATTCGAAGAGAGAGAAAGAGAAGAAAAGTCGAGACTTAAGCGGGTTAAAGTGCTGCTAGAGAGACGGTAAACATATGGCTGAGGAATCTTCCGACAGGGTATTGGAAGAGTACTTTAGCGCTGAGTTTAGAGTGCTTAATGCCCATCTGCCGCGCTCGCGTAAGTCGCTGGCGGAACTGATAGCAGAGGCATATCCCAGCGTGCCGCTTTCCGACGGCAGCGCGCATTTTTTTAAGAGTAAGGAGCTTGCCTATCTGGCCGGTATGCTCAATGATAACGAGCAGCGGGCGCTGCTGCTGCCCATCCTCATTCAGATAATGCCGGGCCAGAGCGATATCGGCATCCTTTGCGGCACACAGAACGTTGAGGCAAAGGCACTGTCCTGTGTTCTCGGCATGCCGGTGACCGATGACGGGGGCAAAATCACCATGTACAAATCGCAGCTTAGCGAGATAAGGGCGAAGCTGAAGACGACCACGCAGTATATGTTTTCGATAAGAGGACTTTAGTGCAGTCGGTTAGGGGTTAGTGTATATATGTCGGTATCCAAGAACGTTGTTATCTTTGCTGGTGACAAGTCTATAAACGGCGCAGCATATTCAGACAATAGGTTCATTGCCTTTATAGAGAAACTGGCTGATGTCCTCCTACAAATTGAACTCTTCTGGGTAATTGCAGCAGCCGTATACGTTTATATATCTTTAATGGCTATTGTTCCATCTGGATATTATTCTTGGTTCGCGCTTGGGGTCTCGTTTATGCCGTTTATAATGCGCAGGCTGCGCAGGGGATACTTCAGCGCGAGAACGGCTTTTGACATACCCATCTTCATCTTTATGATGGGGGCGATAATAGGACTTGTTTACTCTGTTGATACAGCTTTGAGTCTAAAAGTTTTTCAAAGCTGTTTGGCTGGAGTAGTTGCTTATTATGCAATAATCAACTACCGTCATCCACGGTTGACCCTTGTTTTTCTATTGCTATTTGCGGTATCCTTGGGACTCATAATCTTGATATTTACTATTGGTAATGGGCGTGTTGAGTCTGAAGGAATCAGCCCGATGAACATCTGGCTCAATAAGTTGGTTCGATATGCGCCCCAATTTCCTCAGCCCGCGGATCATGTTAATCCTGTATTCAGCTGGGTATACAATGCAGCGCTACTGCCCATCATTATCATGCCTATAATGATAGGCATGATTTTATTTAACCGAAGATGGTATTTGCGTGCAATTAGTTTGGTATTCTTCCTGTGTATGTTATTTATTGTATTAGCGACGGTGGGTAACGGGTTAGTGCGATTAGTTGAGGGCGAAACTTTGACCAGTCGGATGCCATTATGGAAGGATACGCTATCTGCAATAGGAAATACTTCGTGGTTTGTTGGTTTAGGATTGGGTATGCCTTTGCTTTATACTCAGGGGGTATTTCAAGATTGGTTAACGCATCCGCATAATTCCTATATTGAACTCTATGCCAATACAGGAATTTTAGGTTTGGTTTCAGCTTTCATATCATTTGTGATCGTAATACGTTTGGGCTATAAACTGATACGTAGTTCCAGAATCAACGGTTGGTACGGATTCACTTTTGGTTTACTATTTGCTGTACTGGTTGTAGGGTTATTTGGTATTTTCACGACCTCATTTTCCGGGTATATAGCCCAAAGTCATGAAGGCTATTACTATGTTACTTCGCTGTTACCTTGGTGGCTTGGGGCCTGTATACTAGTTTCATATAAACTTACGCAAGAATCCCATGTTTCTAAATAGCTTTATAAATTGCGCATTTTATATGATAAAGTAATATGGTAGACTAGCTATATTATTCGTAATGTGGAGGAATATCGTGGGGCTAAAGCTGAATCTGGGCGCTGGTGCTCTTTGGAGCAAATCCGGATGGACTATAGTAGATCATAATCTTAAAAACCGCAGCTCTGCGTGGTCGATTCCTTTGCCAGATGATTCCTGTTCCATTTTGTATACCTGTCATATGATTGAACATATTCCTCACTACAAAATCGAAAAAGTCTTTTGCGAGATAAATCGGGTTATGGAAACAGGTGGAGTACTTAGAATCTTAACTCCCGATCTATACAAACTTGCTAAGGCCTATGTGGAACACGATACAGACTTTTTCCAGCAAGTGGCAGCAGAACATGATTCTATGAAAGACGATTGGGGATTTGGTGAAGCTTTTATGAGCTTCATTGTATCACCAGGGCTAGATCATATTCTATTTGATAAGCACTTAACTGAAATTATTGGGGGTTATGGACATTTATACTGTTATGATTTTGATATGCTTAAGATACTGCTTAAAAAATTTGGGTTTGGGAATATCACCAGATCAGAATACTGTGGTTCCTCTATCGAAGAGTTAAGGGAACCTCGCCATACAGATGAGTCCAAGCAAGGCTCTTCTTCAAGGCAATGGCTAACAGGTTTTGATCGTGCTCCTTTAGTTTCTTTGATTGTTGAGGCAACGAAACAATCAAATATTGACTATGCCAACTATCAAGACGCAAATGCTGAGAGTGCCCGTAATTACAATTATTATGGCCTAGGCCCAACAAGAGGTTTGGTAAATAAATTAAGAGTGCAATGCATTGCTTTGATCAGTAAAACGCTACTTCTACTGCAAAGAATAGTCCGCCGCTCATAATCAGTCACATGGGCTTTATTTGCATTTAAGCTAGGTAGTCGGTGGTCTTTTTATAATATGGGTATTCCCCTGCTAAAAAATACTCACCTTCTTACCCACAAGCCATACAGCTTTTCGGTTTAAAGAAAGTGAGCAGCCTAAAAGGGCACATTGCATTCTTTGTGATTTTGCTCCTATAATGGTTGGAATAAGCAAAATCCTAACTTTTGAATTTTGCTGTAGTGTGGAGTCGTGTATGCGTGAGGAAATAATACGTTGTTTCAACGAAAGTACTGAGGTTAAGCAAGCTGTTGTGCGCAGCGAAGTTGAGACAATCGAGCAAATTACAGAAATGATGGTCGACACATACAAAGAGAATGGAAAAGTCATTGCTTTTGGTAATGGAGGAAGTGCTGCTGATGCCCAGCATATTGTAGCTGAACTTATGAGTCGATTTGAAAAGGAGAGAAGAGCACTCCCGGCCATTGCTCTTTCGACCAATTCATCGACTGTAACTGCTATTGCCAATGACTATGATTATGACTTGGTGTTCAGTCGCCAATTAGAAGTTTTGCTAAACAACAGCGATGCTGTGATTGGGATCAGTACAAGCGGGAATTCACGAAATGTGATCAAAGCTATTGAGCTGGCCAATGCAAAAGGCGCTAAAACTATTGCTTTAACCGGCGGCAATGGCGGCAAGCTGGCAAAAATAGCTACGATAGCATTGACAGTTCCTTCAAATAGTGTGGCTAGAATTCAGGAAGTCCATATAACGATTATACATATCGTATGTATGTTAATTGAGAAATGGCTAGCTAAGCCATAAACAAAATCAGGTATAGTTATGAAATTGAATGCAAGGCTGATTAATGAGTGAAATACTGAATAATGTGCCATTTATTGTTGCCGAGATAGGAATAAACCATAACGGTGACATTAATGTTGCCAAGCAATTAATCGACATGGCCAAAAATACTGGATGTGACGCCGTGAAGTTCCAGAAGAGGAGCATAGGCATTGTATATTCCAAGGCGGTGCTGGATTCCAAGAGAGAGAGTCCGTGGGGGACAACGCAAAGGGCCCAAAAAGAAGGGCTGGAATTCGGAAAACAAGAGTATGATGAAATTGACAGCTACTGCAAGGAGAAAAAAATTCTATGGTTGGCCTCAGCCTGGGATATTGAAAGCCAGAAGTTCCTGAGTCAATATAATCATAAATACAATAAAGTAGCTTCAGCGATGCTTACCAATCTTCCACTTGTAAAGGAAATCGCCAAAGAAGGCAAAACTACTTTCGTTTCAACAGGTATGAGTGATTTGGGGGACCTTGATCAAGCTGTAGAGCTATTTAACAAAAATAACTGCCCCATTGTTCTTTTGCATTGTGTTTCTACATACCCTTGTGCCGCAGAAGACTGTAATCTACAGGTCATCCAGTCGCTTAAGGGAAGATATAATCGCCCGGTTGGGTATAGTGGTCACGAAGTGGGCGTTTTACCATCGGTTTTAGCCGTTGCTTTAGGAGCAGTAGTCATTGAGCGACATATAACGCTTGATCGGGCTATGTATGGCAGCGATCAGGCGGCTTCGCTTGAAAAGAGGGGGCTTGAGATACTGGTAAGAGATGTGCGCAGTATTGCCAGCATCATTGGCGATGGTCAAAAACGTGTTCTGGATCAGGAACGAGATACAGGAAGAAAACTAAGGTATTTTAGAGAATTATAAATGGTGTGATGGTAGTTAATCAAAAAAGTATTATAGCAATTATGCCAGCCCGGGGGGGATCAAAAGGTATATCACGAAAAAATATCAGGCCCCTGGCAGGCAAACCGTTAATTGCACATACAATCGGGCAGGCCATTGGCTCAACATCAATATCTCGAGTGACTGTTTCGACTGATGATGCTGAAATCGCGACAGCCTCTAAAGAATACGACGCAGAAGTAATAATGCGACCTCTAGAAATATCCACCGATACTGCAAATTCAGAAGATGCATTAATTCACGTACTTTATGCTTTGAAGCAATCGGAATATAGTCCAGGTGCTGTAGTTTTTTGCAATGCGTGAACTTTGCGATTTGATTATAATCCGCAATACTAAAAGTGAGAACGCTTAATAAAAACCACTTTGACTTTTATATAGTATAGTTTCTCCAGAAAGCCTCAAATTATGAAAAATCTTTTTTTAGCAGAAACGCAAGAGCAAGTTGCTGATTTAATTCACAAAAGCAGTGGCTTGAAGGGAACTTGGTTAGCTCTTGGGCCATCTGCTATGTGGGCTCTAGAGCAACAAGGCATCAGCTATCGTATCCCCGATGACTTCTTTAGCGTTGATGATCTGGAAAAAATTTGCATTGAATCCCACGACAGGGTCGAAACTCTCTGTAATCGATTGGACACGGCACTGTTTGATGATCATCCTCTAATTATAAAAGATGGCATTCGCCCTTATTTGTTCCGTATCGCGCAACTGATTATGCTTTTTGATGTGTTAACAAGCCGAATTTACCAATTGCGTGCAATACTAAAAGCCCATCTTGGAATGAAGGTGTGGATTCACAATACCAACAGGTCTTTCCCCTGGGGATTGTACGATATTTATTTTGCCAAGGATGAACCTTTATGGGGGCAGTTGCTTAAACTCATTGATTGCCGGGATTGTCAAATTGAATTCCTGGAAATGCCGGATAATTCATACACTCCCATTAGGCCATTGCTACAGCGCATAAGACTGGGACACTGGATAAAAAGTATAATCACTAAAATCAGGCGTTTTGTATTCAGCAAATTTCAGTTAATGCAGTTAGTCCACCAATTCAGAGCCAAAGGTATAAAAGGCATATTGGGTAGCCTTTTTTCAAAAGGCCAGACTGCTTTACTGGTGAACAATGGATTATATGACTGGGCATATACTCTTGCGCTGCTGGAGACAAAGGGCTGGAATATTCTGCGTGTGGATGATCAGTATTTTGACAGCAAAACAGCAAAAAACGAAATTGATTACAGTGAACAAACAGTACTGGATGATCTAATACTCAAGAATCAGGAAATTAAACGATTGTTCAGTTTCAGCGATATATCATTATATCCGCTTCTTCGGGAAAGATTCATATGGATACTCAAAACTGCTCCAGGTCTATACGAACGTATTGCAGCAAAAATGAGCGCTCTAACCAGTAAATATGACATAAAAGCATTGCTGACAACTACTGATTATACGTATATCAGTCATGCTGTTGCTCAAATGGCAAGGAGTCGAGGGGCGCCGGTTATTAAATGGCAACATGGATTTGTAATTGGCAGGAACGGAAACATACAGCAAAACGAATATAATGATTTGATGACCACTGATCTGATGTTTACTTATGGAGAAGAGGTAAGTAAGGTTTATCGTATTTATCAAAATAAATTCGAATCACAAATCGTGTCTATCGGATCTGCCGATTTTGACAAAGTAAGAGCAGAGCAATCAGGTAAAAAACAGGCGGGCAGTGCAAAAACCATTCTATATGCGACAGCAAGTTATTATGAAAATAGATGGTACTGCGGCTTTTCGCCTCCGGTTAGCGATTGCCACCTGATGAACTATCAGGCGGCAATAATGAAGTCGCTTTCCAGTATAGCCGGGGAAAATGAGCTAAATGTCACTGTAAAACTGGCAATGGCTGAATACCACTGGCCTTTATGGGCCAAGGAATATAAGGAATCCCATAGATTTGAAGTTATTAGCTCTTCGCCAATATTTGTGAAATTGTTACTACTAAACGATATTATAATTCTCGATTCCCCCACTACTACAGTGCTGCAGGCTGTAGCTACTTTCAAACCGTTATTTATTCTGATGAGCCGTATCGTATATCCTGCTCATGCCAGAGAAATGCTGCAAAAACGAGCCATATGCGCCGATACACCTGAACAGTTGATGGAATCAGTGAAAACCTATGTAGAGACAGGCATTTATGATGCAGATATGTTCAATGATGAGTTTCTGCAGGCCTATGGGAATCATTTAAACGATGGCAAAAGCGCTGAGCGGGCAGTATCGGAACTAATGAAAATTGTTAGTACATAATACTATTGCAAAGAATAGCCCGCCGTTAACAAAAAACGATAGTAGAAATGATCAAAGTGCAATGCTGGCAGTAAAAAGAGCGCTAACTTTGTAATTCAGGCTAAAACTATGATGTTCACTTGAATACGATCAGTTCGTTGGAGCTATAAACCAGGTTTCTTCTCTGATATCCATCGTTTCCATCTGCTGCAAGTCGTAGAATATTATCGGATAATTCCTTTGCCTCTTCATCCGTATACTTGATAAGTTCGGCCGATACCTGTTCTCTCTCTCTATCCAGGTATTTCCTGTTAAGAATTACCCATTCCAGTTCAGGGAAGTGCTCATAACCATAAGAAAATCCACTTCTTATGGTTATAGGGACAAGATACTCACGATACTTCGCAGGCTGGGTATATTGATTGTAATAAGTATGAGTGTCAAATATTGCCTTCAGGCTAGTCTGTCCTGAAAACAATCCCACGGTACCTGTAAAATCAAACGCTTCTGCTAAAGCAAAATCCTGGTTGTTTGCAGTGTTATTGTTTTCTTGTGCCGCCGGGTCCCACTGTATGGGCGATATCTGATAGATTCCGAAAAAGATGAACAAAGTCAGAACCCCTATTCCAATCCGCTGCACCCATTTATGCTTGAACCCGTATATTCCTGCTACAAGAGGTGCAAGCCCAAATATCCAGCCAAATATCAGAGCTCTTTCCGAATCAAGTTGCCCGACTTCTTTAGGGAGAACGTACATCCGGAGAATACCAATGAATCCCCAAAAGATAAGATAAATCGCCGGGAATGCGTACCAGACATCCCGTTTTCTGCGGGTGAAAATCAGGTTATACGCTATGATAGCGCCAAAAAGCGCATGGAAAGCAAAAAAACCATACTGTTCAATATAGTGCCGTATAGTAATATTTGGCGCGGTAGCTTGCGTACTATAGGATGCCTGCCCCATTACGTCAGGATCAAGCAGGCCTTTGCCAAATTCAACCATAACTCTTATAGCCGCGATATAAACGTAGGAGTAATATGCAAAAACAATGACCAGTACTGTGGCCATAAACGTAACCGGCATATTCAGTGTTTTATCTTTGAAAGCAAGTTTTATACCGTAAGAGGTTGCCAGGAAGATAATCAGGAATATCACGATGATGAAACTGGATAAATGATGGCTAATTATGAGACTGATTAAACACATGATGGAAAGCACAACAAAGGTTTTCTTCTGTTGAGATTTTCTGCCAGTAAAATAGAGATACAGTGTAAGTATCATCAGCAGTGCACCAAGTACTTCCCAATGGAAATTAGCATAGAACCACACGTGGGCATACAGGGAAATAAACAATAGAATTGTCAGCAAGGCATGTTTGGTATTTTTGAGTATGTACTTGAGGAAATGGTAGAGCAACAGAACAAGCATTGTATCCACTATGGATGGAATGAACTTGACCACATCAAACGTTTTAATGCCGGTAAGCAGTGAAAATGATCCGCTCAAAAGCTCGAATCCCGGATAAGGCTTTATGGCGATATTAAGCGAGCCTTCTTCCAGAAAATGGTTGAGCGACCAGAGAGCGGGAGTAGCGCTTCCGCCATACAGGCCTGAATAAGGCAAGACATAAATCATGTGGAAAGCAAAGTTGGCAACCAGAATCTCGAAAATAATGAGGTTGGAGACGGAATCGCTTGAAGACAGCTTGAGAATCTGAAATACGAGGGGGCTTATAACAAGGACTATTGATATCCAGAATACCGCCGGATGAAAGGCAATCCCGGCCGATATGGACAGCAAGTGCGCTAGCAGTAGCAAAATGCCGATGAAAAACACGCATACTGGAACTATCACCGATATCCGCATATCTTTTAATTTCCCCATATTATTTTGTATAAATAGCTATTAATAGAATTTCCTTAATCTACTTGGTACTAGCCCTTGTATCTGCCTAGGCACTAATCGCCATATTCTCTCTAAAAACCTATGTGTGCTCTTGAACAGGTAATACTTCTTGCGGTGTACTTTATAGTAATAGTAAAGCCGTAATTCAAAATGTATGAGTGTCGCCCAATTCGTCCAAACTTTTTCGGGGACTTTGGTCAAGTTCACCAGAGGGCCTCCTCCCAAACTGGCCACTTCTCCAAGGTATTTCTCTACATCTTGAATAAGGTCTTGCTGTTTTACATATTTCCAAATCGGCGTTTCTGGGAGTGGAATTAAGTAGTTGATGGAATATTGATAAGCATCAACATCCTTCAGAAACTGGATCGTCTCTTTTATAGTTTCGTTTGTTTCACCAGGTGAGCCGATTACTATCTGAACTGGGCATAACATTCCTACCTTACGAGTCAAACACGTTATCTCGTAATTTTGTTTACGCGAAACACCTTTTTTATACTCCTTTAGGATAATATCTGAGCCTGATTCATGACCATAATTAACCTCAATGCATCCAGTCTCTTTCAATCGGCGTAGTACTTGTTCATTCATTTTATCTATTCTGGCACCTGCCACAAAATAGATAATATCCAAACCATTTTCTTCTATTGCATCGCAAAATTCTAACACCCATTCCAGGCTTGAGTTGAAAAGTTCATCAGAGAACTGGAACCCATCAATATGGTAATTACTGATGAGATATTTCATATGTTCAATAATATATTTTACACTGTTTTGCCGAACACCGCGGACATGTCGATAGCAGAAACTGCAATGATGCGTGCATCCTCGAGATGTTATCATTTGTGTAAAATATTTTTTGCTTCCTATAGTTCTCAGAATTTCCTGATAATAAGGATTTGCGCCCAGCATCTTTTCGTAATGGCCAAGCCACTGCTCTATAGGATCAAGATACCTATTTATATCTATCGCATGATATGCCGGCAATGGGATAGTGTCGATATCTGCTATCTGGTTAGGAAGTGGATTCTTAACTATTTTACCATCACATACGTATGAAATACCTGGTGTATCGTAAATTGTCACTTTTTTGTCAAAATGATTTATGAATATGGGCAAACTAATCTCTGTTTCCCCGTGAAACACGACATCTATATTTGTGTGGGTAAGTAGTAATTCATATGTGGAAGACAGAGGGCCGCCAGCTACCTGTTGGATGTCGGGATATCTTTCTCTAACATAATGAGATAACCTTTTAGTCATACCATATGATGTAGCGATGCCACCATAGCCAATAACTGAAGGCTTATGCTCCTCTATATAATTAGATATCATCTCCGATTTACTAACATCACCATCACTATGTAAATAAAGATCTAGAATAATGGCTTTGTGTCCACATCTTTCAATGATACCAGCTACATATAAAAGCCCCAAAGGCAAATTCATTTTACTAAAGCCAGTGCGAGAAGGTACATAGATTAGGAGAATATTCATTGAATAGCTAGCCCCTTATCTTGCTTACAGCGGATTGAGTTTCTATTATTTCAGATTATGTTCGGCCATGATCCCAAAGACCTCTTATTCAGTTTCGCCGAAAATACAATATATTTTGGGAGTAATTTAAAAGGCGCAAACAATGCATGAATAAGCCGTTTCCCCTCAATATTTGCCCAAATATACCCCAAAAGTAGGCGACAATATTTTTCCCTAAGCCGTTTCATCTGATCGCAGTTAGATGAATCCAGCGTATCAATAGCCGATTCCATTATGCTTATCTTCTCAATGCTCATTCTTATCACGTTCGTTCTGCTGTAGCTATCACGATATTGCCGCAGTTTTGCCAAAGGCAATCGTAAGTGTGATGCGCGATGTCGGCGGAGCATTCTTAAGAAAAGGTCATATTCCTCAGCAATAGTAAACTCAGGGTTAAATCCACCAACATCATCAAATACAGATTTATCGAATAGGATGGTTGAGCATATTATAGGATTTCTTATGTCGGCTAGAAGCCTGAAGAAAATGTCACCTGAGTAGGGTACAACTGTATCGAAATATGTGCCATTTTTGTGTTTGCCTTCTTTATCAATCAAATAAACATCGGAATATACCAAGGCCAAATCGGGAGAACTACGGATTAGCTTCACCTGCTGCTCCAGCTTATCTTCCCGCCATATATCGTCACAGTCAAGCAGGGCGATGTACTTTCCCGTCGCTTTTTCGACAGCTAAATTGCGGGCTGCTCCCAGAGGGAGGAATTGCTCACCTCTAAAATATTTGAGGGATTCCCCATAGCTACAAGCGATATCAGCACTTCCATCGCTGGACTTGTTGTCCCAGAAGATTATCTCGTAGTCTTTAAAGGTTTGTATGTAAACACTATCCAGAGCCTCGCGCAAATAGGCGGCCCCGTTGTAGCAATTAATGATAACGCTTACTAGAGGCATAAGAATGCTTCCTCTCGATACTGGTGCATATCAGCTATGTTTTATGCCCCAGTCATAAGGGATATCGTTATTGAGCGGGTCAACGCGCGCTATTTCTTCAGGGTCGTGCGGGATGGTGGAGCAGTTGGCCACAATTGCAGGATTTACACCTATACCCTTGAAACCATTGTATATACCGGCAGGAATCTTCGCCAGAACATAGTTGTTCTCACCCATGAATATTTCCTGTATTTCCCCTTTTGTTGATGAGCCATTCCTTGGGTCATACAGTACAAGCTTGATTATTCCTGAGACTACAGCATAATTCAGTGTCATCTTTTTGTGTATGTGCCAGGCCTTAATCACATCGGGATAAACAACCGAAAAATAGATTTCCCCAAACTTCTCAAAATGCGGATCGTCAGATCTGAGCATATGCATTATCTTGCCACGCTCATCCGCAATTTGACTGAGAGGAACTATTTCTACACCGTTAATCATAGCGTCTCCAGTTACCTAGTCCTTGAGAAAATCACGGTACCAGGCAATTGTTTCCTTAAGGCCCTTGTCGATTGTATACTGGGGTTTCCAGCCCAGCAGTTTTTTCGCCTTTTGAGCCGAGAGATATTGGTGTTTTATTTCGTTTTGTGTCTGGTTGAGGATTTCTGGAGCAAGGCTATCCCTGTCCATAAGCTTAATGATCTTTTTGGTGAGTTCAAGTACGGTTAGCTGAATCTCATTGCTGAAGTTAAAAGACTCTCCGTGAATAGCCGGATTTTCCATTTTTTCAGCCAACAACAGATAGGCCTCAACCGCATCAAGAATGTAGATATAGTCTCGAATAAGGCTGCCATCGCTTCTGATGATGGGGCGCTCATTGAGAACTACGGATCGGATCGTTCCCGGGACAATGCGATTGAAGTTAAGGTCGCCACCGCCGTAGAAATTGCCGCATCTGGTAATGCAGACGGGCAGTCCATATGTATTATGGTATGCCGACGCAATTAAATCGGCACAACTCTTGGACACATCGTAGGGGTGTGAGCCATGCAGCGGAGCCTTTTCCGTATATGGCAGTACTTCATGTTCGCCGTAGGCTTTGTCACTGGATGCGGTAACGATGCTTTTAACCGTCTCGGTCCGGCGGCAGGCCTCCAGTATGTTCCACGTACCTTTTACGTTGGTGTCGAAGGTGGATATGGGATTGCGGTTGGCGATGGTGACGATGGTCTGCGCCGCTACATGAAAGACGGTATCTATCTCATACTCGTTTAACGCCCTCTCCAGAAGGAAGTAGTCTTCTATCTCGCCTCTTACAGTGCTGATGCGCTTATCGAGGCCTAGGCTGTAGAAATTGGCACGGGGTACGCTGTCTCTTATCAGACCCACCACATTTGCTCCGCGCCCCAGAAGGGTTTTGCTTAGCCATGAACCAAGTAGCCCGGTGCATCCGGTAACGAAAACGTTTTTACCCTGCCAGAAATTCATTGTTATTTCCATGCTTTCCAAAAAGCCTGTTTGTCCCGCCATAGTTTATTCAGGTATTCTACATCGCGGTAGTTGTCCATACAGGCCCATGGTCCATCGTGAGTATAGACCATAAGCTCGCCATCGTCCGTTAGTTTTTCAAGCGGGCCTTTCTCCAGATCGCAATTCTCATCTTCACTGAGGTAATCGAATAATTTTTTGTTGAATACGAAAAAACCACCGTTGATCAGGCCGGACGATGTTTGCGGTTTTTCGGAGAAGAGCATTGCTCTGTCGTTTTCCACGAAAAGCTCGCCGAACAAAGATGGCGGCCTTACCCCTGTCACCGTTCCCGTCTTTCCGTGTTGCTGATGGAACTTAAGAAGCTTTTCTATGTTTATATTGGCTACGCCGTCGCCATAAGTGACCATGAATACGTCTTCTTCGATGTGTTTCTCGATTTTCTTGAGGCGGGCGCCCTTGAGGGTCTTGTTTCCGGTATCGGCCAAGGTAATACTCCAGTCATTATTCTCTGTGCCATCATGTACCTTCACCGATTTGCCGTGACCCAGCTTCACCGTCAGGTCGTTGTTCAGAGCTTCGAAGTTGAGGAAGTAGTTCTTGATGACGTCGCCCTTGTATCCCAGGCAGAGAACGAAGTCCTTAAAACCGTAATGGTCATAGATTTTGAGGATGTGCCACAGAATTGGCTTCCCGCCTACCTCTACCATTGGCTTGGGTTTATACTCCGTCTCTTCCCTGAGGCGGGTACCCATCCCACCGCACAGTATGACGACCTTGGGTGTCATTTATATAGCTCTCCCCGACTGCATATATTTACGATATTCTATATCATTATTACGGTCTTTACAAGTTAAAACGATTGTAAGAAGCATCGCTTTGAAAAACAGAAGAAGCGGATTTGGCATAAAACATGATAACGTCTAACTCAGACCTTCATTGACAGCCTTGATTACTTCTGAAACGTCATTGTCGCTCAGCCGGCAGTGTAGTGGCAGTGTTAGTATTTCCTGGTATGCCTTTTCTGTATATGGTAGGTCCCGTGTTTGTTGCCTATAGAGCAGGTGCAGGTGGTTTGGTGTGTAATTAATGCTAGTTTCGACATCCTTTTCCTTAAGGTATTTCATGAGATGATCGCGCTGTCCGTTTTGTACAAGGATAACATAAATATGGGGAGCTACGTGGTCGTAATCAATATCAAGGCTTTTGATGTTGGGGTGCGTCTTGAAGCAAGCATCATAGCGCTGGCAGATTTCCTTTCTTCTTGCAATGAAACCGTCGAGTTTGGCCAGTTGTGCCAAGCCTATGCCTGCGTTTATGTTACTCATGTGATAACGGTATCCTTGAACCCTTACCTCATATGTGGAGGAGCGATACTTTGATATATCGGCCTGGGATTTGCGGTCCATCCCACAGAGCCTTTTCTGCCTCATTAAATCGACCAACTGCTCATCACGGCATACGATGGCTCCACCCTCTCCACAGGTTATGTTTTTAATAGAATCAAAGCTGAAACAGGCAATGTCTCCAAAGCTACCAATCATTTTGTCTTTATAAAGCGATCCGAGAGCATGGGCGGCATCTTCGACTATTCTTATGTCATGTTTAGCACTGATTTCCATTAGCCGGTCCATGTCGCAGGGATTGCTTGCATAGTGAACCGGCATTATCGCTCTCGTACGGGGCGTTATGCATCTCTCGACGTCGTCGATGTCGGCCAGCAACGTGTCGGGATAAACATCGCATGGAACAGGTGTTGCACCGGTGGCCGATATGGCTTGGAACGAGGCCACGAATGTCAGCGAGGGAACAATAACCTCATCGCCTTTGCCTATTCCCAGCGCATCCAGTACCAGATGCAGCGCCGATGTTCCGCTGTTGGTAGCAAGAACATGCTTGGCACCCAGGTATTTGGCCAGAGCCTCTTCAAACTCTACCACCTTGTAGGCCAGTCCGAAGTAGCCGTATTCAAAGGCTTCCTTTACCTGTGCCAGCTCTTCTTCCCCGAGACAACCCTGTGATACCTTAATCATATGACTAATCCTCTGTGACGATTTCCCGCATAAGATCCTTGTTCAATAGTGCCGCTATTTCATCAACGTCCTGAGGTCTGACTTTTTGGTGCGTTGGCAGGTTAACTATTCTTTGTGTCACGCCTTCGGCAATAGGGCAGCTTCCATGATTATAGCCTATTTCTGATAGATTACAATATTTACCCTGAGCGCAGGAATCGAACCATGTTTCTACTTTTAGCAACGGAGACAGGCGTTTTATCCACTCTTCACGGTTTGTTACCTCAAAGACGAATCTGAGAGGAGATGGAGAGGTGTTTTTGATCTTAAAACCAGTGAATATCTGCTTATATCTTGCGAAGATGTAGCGGCGGTGTTCCGTGTTTTGCTTCAAGCGTTTAAGCTGTAAGGTGCCGATTTTTGCCTGGATGTTGGACAGCCTGGCTGGATAGGGGTAGTCATCCGGGCGTTTTATCTCCGCATAATTGCCCATGAAGAAGGGAAGTCTTGCTCTCTCGTACAAGTAGTAGAGCGCTCGTCCCAGAAAGTAGAACCTGGGATGATACAGCAGGTTGACCACGATGAACTGGAGTAGAATCCGTAAAATCTGGCTCCTATTAAGGAAGGGTGTTTTTGCATAAATGCTGCTGAGCTTTTCCCCGATGCGGTTGTTGCTGGTAACAGCAATGCCACCTATTGATGTTGATATGTACTTGGTGTGGTCGGTTGAGAAGAAAGAGGCATCGCCGAATGTCCCAAGTTTCTCCCCCTTGTATTCCATCCCAATTGTGTGGGCGCAATCCTCGATCATGTAAAGTTTATACTTATCACAGAGCTTTCTTATGGTATCAAGGTCACAGGGGCTTCCATAAGTGTGCTGTGCTATTATCACTTTGGTTTTGGGGGTAATCTGCTCTTCTATTTTAGCAGCGTCAATATTATAGTCTTTTCGTGATATATCCACATAAATCGGCTTTGCTCGTATCATGACTATTGCAGTAGGAACAACCACGCAGGTATATCCAGGTAATATAACCTCGTCATCTTCGCCGATGTCCAGTGCTTCTAGTATTGCGTAGAGTGCCATTCTGCCTGCAGCAAAACTGAAGGCGTATTTTGTGCCCAGAAGACTTGTCACCTCATCATGGAAAGCGCTAATCCATTTGCCTTGTTTGAGAGGCTTGGCTTTGAGTAGGGATGATAATACCATCAGGTTTTCACGCAATCCGGTTGTACCGGCAGTGAAACTTAGTTTGAACAGCCCCCTTTTTATTAGCCGGGACAGTATATTGATAAGTATTCGCATGTTTTATGTACTTTCTTTGAAATTACCCGCAACCAGATTATGCCACAGGTCAAGATTAGGCAGAGAAAAGAAGTAGCTGATTAGGTCTATTTTATCGCGTTTCCTAACTGAGGAAACCTTATCATTCAATAACGATAGAATAACAGATTTCATATCGTTTGCGGAGCAACTCGGCACCGTTGATTCGTCAAGTGCATCCATGGGGTCGAGCGACAGGTTATGCTCCGAATCGTACCTGACTACGGGCACTCCGGCCAGGTATGTCTCCAGCCCCGCAGTTGATGATGAATACAGAACCAGATCGGCATGCCCCAGAGCCTCTGCGAAGCTTTGACCGGATATCTCAAAATGCGCCGGCCATGGTGGCAGTTTCACTCTCAAGCTTTCTGGTGGCGCATCAGGGTGGAACTTCAGGATGAAGTGGCAGCTTTTGCCATCTGTGTCTGCGAAAGCATCAAAAAGTGCCATAAGCATTTCCAGTGTCAAATCAGGTGAGTACGTAAAGGCCACCATTATGGTTCTAATATCGTTTTTCTCTTGGTTTTTTGCTACATCCTGCTTGTTGTTATGCAGACATTCATAACGGAACGAGCCGCCATTTATGATTTGTGCATCTCCATATCCTGCATCCTGAAACAACTGTTGGGTGTATTTACCGCTAGCTATTATGGAATGAGGGACGGGCATATTGCCGGACTCCGCTTTACCTGGGAAAAAGTTCAATAGAAGATTCGACACGCCGGAGCATTGGTATCCCGCAAGTTTGATATTGGGGTTTCCCTCAACTGCCATACACAGCATCTTCTCCCATGAGTGATTTTCGAAGGGATAAATCAACGTTATTTTCTTACCGGCTTTGTTAAACCACTTCTTTGACGTGTGGTACATGAGTAAATTCTTAAAAAGCGAGCCGATGTCCTGAAGCGCCTCGTATTGCAACAGAACGCCGAGGGAAGGAACCCGCTTTGCTGCGGCCCTGAGCTGTATCAGCGCAGGGAATGTCAGCATGCTGCGTATCAGGTCCATGATGCCGGTATATTGATCCAGTAAAATGAAGCGTTCTTTTCTGGCGTCAAGCATCTTTTCCCTGATTCCAGAGTCTATTGAGGGAGGTACGATGTAAGTGATATCTGTATTCATATCCACAGCCAGTTTTTTAAGTACATCAAAATTGTGGTCCATGTATTCGTTCTCTTTTTTAAAGCTGTTGGCGGTGGGTTCCGCATAAACATGAGTCTGGCCGTGCAAGTCCGGCTCTTTGTATAAATGCTTCTTCTGATTGATGATCCTAAAGAGTGTAAAAAAGCGAGACATCAAGCCAAATGATATCAGGCGTATGGACTCTGATATCGTCGATTTTTTGCTCAAGAAGCAAAATCTGGTTTGCTCTGCTCCGTAGTATTGGCAGAGGTATTTATACAGCCAGATATTCTCAACAAATACCAGGAATGCACCCTCTGTCTGCTTGCTTTCTGCTGCAAACAGCCGCCTCAAAACGGCAGCATAGCACCAGTGCAGAAAAAGATCGGAAGAAAGAGGACTTTTGTATGATATATTTGATGCCCACCAGTGAAGCTTATTGCTCTGGTGAAGACCTAAATCTGCAATCATATCAACAAAGGTGGTTTTTTCATTGCGGGCGACCTCTTGCAACTGGTTGCCGATGTGATGGTAGTTACTACTACCCAGTTTTGCCGAAATAGCTGCTTTTTGCTGTACATTCTGCCCCAGGTACAACCACGAGAAGGAGTCGCCTTTTAACAAACTCTTACCCTTTTTCAAGTCTCTCGGGTGGAGTATGACAATCATACTTTGTTTCATTGCCTCAATCATTTCTAAATCGTATTTAAATCAAGTGCTGTTATTGCAGACTAAGATATGTATTCTTGCTTAAGGTGGTCTTTCTGCATCAGCCTTCTGACCTCTTTAAGATCATCCGGCGTGTCCACGCTAATCCTGGCATCATCAATTCTTATGGCCTTTATTTTGACCCCATGTTCCAGCACCCTTAAATACTCATTGTACTCTATGGTTTCCAGTGGTGTAGGCTCCCAGGAGGTATATTCAAGCAGGAATTCTTTTCTGAAAGGCACCACAAAACACATCTTGAACATCTCGTCTACTGGGGTTCTTGCATCACTGGGTAGATCGGTCCTGGAACAATAGAGTATGTTATCGTCTAAATCAAGTACCGCCTTTATGTCCGAGGTGCTGTGCTTCTTGTGGTAAGGAGTTACACCTACCGAGATTTGAATATTCGGATCCTTTATTAGTGGTTCAACTATAGCATCTATGTGATTCGGGTCAACCAGAGGTTCATCACCTTGGATATTTACAACTATATCGCATTCTATGGAACGGCAGGCCTCGGCAATTCTATCCGACCCCGTTTGATGGTGAATACCGGTCATTATTACTTTGCCTCCATATGATTCGACGGTTTCTTTGATAAGTTCGCTATCAGTAGCGACATAGACATCGTCCAATTTCTCTGCTAATTCAGCTCTTTTATACGTGTGGACTATCATAGGCAAACCTGATATATTAATAAGTGCTTTTTTGGGTAGGCGACTTGATTGCAACCTTGCTGGGATTATACCAACTGCTCTCATGCGTTCCCCTTTCTAGCCCTTCAGATCTTTGAAGTCCCGATATAGCGATTCGATCGCATGATAAATGATGGTGGCATCGGGCAGCAGCGTTATAAACTGCATACCCATATCACACATAAACGACATATCTGCCTTGTGTTTGGCGACGTATCCACCGACGGCTACCCCGCTCTTTTTAATCTTTTCGATGCAGCTTTTAAGCAGTATTCTCACCTCGGGATGGTCTACTTCTCCCGGATGGCCTGCCGCCTGTGACAAATCATAGGCCCCGATGTAGATTATATCCACCTTGTTTTCTATATCATCGATGCCCAGTATATCATCGAGGTTTTTAACTCCCTCCATGCCTTCGAGCAATAGAATTACCATGGTTTTCTGGTTTTGGATTTTGCTGTGGTCTTTGACGTTGTGCAGTGAATATCTGCCGGCACGGGTGAATGGTGAAAATCCCCTTCTACCGAGTGGATAGTACTTGGCACAAGCGATAGCCTGTTCCGCTTCCCGTTTCGATTCGATATGCGGGATTATGACGCCGTGGGCGCCGATATCCAGCGCATTCAGTATCAAAGCCTCGTCGTTTCTGGCCACTCTTACCAGAGGAGAGCAGCCCTCCACCTCTGCAGCTCTTATCATGTCATCGATACTTTCAAAGCTGTGCGGGCCGTGCTCCATGTCGATAATCACGAAATCGACACCAGTTGTTGCAATTACGTTGATGACTGCGGAGGAAGATATGGTGCACCATGGACCAAGCACCATATCGCCCTGTTTCAAACGGGTTTTCAGGTCGTTGTCGTTATAAATCATAATCTACCCCCTACCTTTTATTGAGTGATAAACTTTATTTAAAGCGGAGTTCGCCCAGTATTCGAACGGGAAAAAGAAGAAGAAGTGCTTTAGTCTTAACCGGCTCAGTTTGTGCCAGACCAGATCAAGGATCCATTCGGGTTGCCATCTCCATTTTGTGTGATCGGACAGGGCGTAACTTGAGTAAAAATCCAGAAACATTGCACTTTTCTGAAACTGCTTTGGGGTCCAGGGCATTGCCGTGAAAGTACTTTCATTCCGAAGATGCTCTACCCATACATCCAGGCTATCGGGTATCTTTAAGTTATATTCTTGCACCAACCTGTTGAAAATGGGCGAGCCCGGATACAGCCTGAAAACGAATGGGCCAGCAATATCTACTTCGGGATTGATCTGGGTCATGTCCATGCAAAACCTGTAGGTGTTTTTTATTTGTTCCAGATTCTCATTTTCGAGCCCCACCATAAAGGAGTATCTGGGTGTAACTTTAGTGCCCGTTAGAACATGCAGTGAGTTTTTTATCTGATCGAGCGTGATGCCTTTTTTAAGGTGGTTCAGGATTTGCTGGTTTCCACTTTCTGCTCCCATCGGCATTGAGCCGAAACCTATCTTTGTTAGTCGTCGTATCAAGTCGCGGTTCATATAATCGGGTTTGAAGTGGTCTACCCTGACCCACATTCGCCAGTTAAAGTGCAGGTTCTCCTCCTCTGCAAGGGCTATGAACTCAAGAACGCGCTTCTTGTTTACAAAGAAGTCCTCATCCAAGAAGAGGAATGTGTTGGTATCATACTTATTGGTAAGACGCTTGATTTCAGAAATAATCGAGGCGGCGGAGCGAAACCTGTATCTGCGTTTCAGAATGGGGTTTATGCAGAATTCACACTTATAAGGGCAGCCCAGTCCGGTCAAAATGGGCATAACCTTTATTTTATCGTTAAAACCCGGAAACTCTCTTGCGTAAACTGATTGTGCTTTGGAATGCAGGTAATTATCGGCCTCGATAAGTGAGAAATTAAGGTGGGGCAGTTCTTTAATATTATCCAAAGGAGCTGGCATTGTCATGTGTATGCTGTGGTCGTTTTTCTTGTATGCTATACCGTTAACAGTGCTCAGATCCCCGTTGTTTTGCAGGCATCGTGCCAGGCTGATAGCGGTAGATGTTCCCTCGTTTATGGCCACTATATCGACGTTTTCGTTGCTGACGGTTTGTTGTGGAAAAAGCGTAGGATGAGCCCCTCCCCAGACAACAGGTATGCTCGCATCGCATTTCTTCACCATTATTGATGCTTTAAGCGCAAGGGGTACCTGTGTTGTCATGACCGTCATGCCCACAAATAATATCTGTTTCGCCTTCAGGATATCCCTCAGTTTTGTCAGATAGTTCTCATCATAAGCTCCATCAATGATATGGATCTCGTAGCCCGCATCATTAAGCACGGTTCCCAGAAGCAGAGTGGCGGTACTGGGGTAAATGACCCCCTTGTTACGGTATGAAAAGCTCATACCTGGTGCCAGATTTAACAGCACTATGCCGTTTTTTGTCATCAATGGATTGCCTCCATAAAGCTGATGCTTTAAACTCAACCGTATTGTTTTTACCCGTTCATAACCGCTATTTCAGCTACGCTTCCGGCCACATGAGGGGTCAATTCCCTCAACTGGATCTCGCTGCTCAATCCTGTTAGTACACCGATAGATGCCTTTAGTCCGGCATTGATTCCCATATTTATATCAGTCAGCGCATCTCCGACAACTGCGGCGTTTGCTTTGTTTATGTTCAGTTTCTCAAGAATCAGCTCAGCCATATCGGGAGCGGGTTTTGAATTGTCCACCATATCCGCTCCGACGACCATGTCCATCATGCCTGCGAATCCCAGATATTCCATTGCCAATTCGGCGCGATTGGTTTTGTCGGTGGTGGCTATGGCGATCCTACATCCATTTTTTTTCAGTTCTGTCAGTAGCTTGCCCGCTCCATCGATGGGTTGTATGAGTGACTTTAGATCCTGGGATGTGGATTTGTCTATATCGCTAAATACCGTAAAACATAGATCGCGTGTACCTTTATAGCCCTTTGAAGACAGATAATCAACGGCGGCCTGCATGACGACCTCCCGTTTTAATATGCCTACAGGGCCCTTGGGGCGCAATTTTCCCTTTTTCTCATCCACACCCATATCAAATACAAGATTGGCCTTGTCACTGGCATCAAGCCCCAGTTTATCGCAAATCAGGCCGGCACGCAGCGAGATCATTTGCGACCAGTACCGGTAGAGGTCCATGAGGGTGCCGTCTTTATCGAATATTACCAGCCAGATATCGCTGATGATAAGTCCGTCTACGACCAAATTCATATACAATGCCCCATCAAGCCATATTTGCTTTGACCAGCTGTTCGGCTATATCGACGGCTTTGCCTATAAGTTCGATGTTATCGTCGAAATCATCGCTGTTTATGAGATGTTTCACGATGCGTCTGGCATAGGTTCCGATGGAAACGCCGTGGACGCGAACTGCGCAGAGACGCGCCAGCTCCTTTGTTTTACTGTTGGTGCCTCCGGAGGCTAGCAGCATGCAGGGGATACCGCTCTTCTGAATTATGTCGGCGATGGCTATTGCCTGAAGCGTCGTCCTGTAATCGTCTTCTCCGCCGCCCATGGGAACGCCGTCGGCCTGTATAATAAGCCTGTCTCCTGCCACTTCATAGGACTGCTGAATCCTGTTAAGCAGATTAACATTGGACAGGAGGTGCCTGTCAAGGCACATACTTATATAATTATCTTTTAGCATTGAATTGAGCATCTTCCAATCCGCCATCACCGCGTCGTCATCCGCGCTCACCGCGTGGAGTTCAAGCGTTTCAACGCCATTGGCCAGGCATTTCGGTATTACGTCGCTCAAGTTTACTCGCTTGTCATAGTATTCAATTGCGTCTGTGTCACATTTGTCTTCGCATTTGCCGCAGCCTATGCAATGTTGCGCCTGAACCACGAAGCTATCATCGATTGCATCCTGAGGACAGTTGTCACGACAGATACCACATTCTGTGCATTTGTCTTTATTTATACGTGCTTTTCTTATATGAGGGTCTCCCTTGAGGCCGACACTTACGTTGATATAAGGACGAACCGGGATTGTTTTACCCAGTTTTTTGGCCAGTGATTCGGCTTTATTCAGTCCTGTAATTGCGCCTTTGACTACATCGACGTTTGCTGAAACATCCATGCTGCACGCTCCGGCCAGAGCATAAACCAGAGTCAGCTTTCGTACTTCCTCAGGATCTTCATTTCCGGCACGGCATACGGTTTTGAAATAGCGGCCTTCTTCCAGTATCTTCCTGAGTTGCTCATACCTATTCATAATATATGCCTTCTCTAGATATAATTATCGATCCCTGTATAAAACGACTTGTAGCCTGTGGGTGTAAGGATATGGATACCTTCCTGACCTCTTGAGCACAGGTATTCGTCAATCTGTTTTATGAAGTGATGGCACCACCAGTGAGTTTCTATAATCAGGTTCTTATCCTGCGTAGATATTTCTTCCTTATAGAAAAGGTGGCGGTCCGGCCTCTCCTGTTCTATATAACCGTCCATGCCCGCAGCGAAGATTCTTTGTCCGCCCATAGCAGCCGCCACCCCTAAAAGCAGAATTGATATGGTTCTGCAATTGGACTGGATTATGCCGTCAATTATGTCGAAATCGGCATCCAGCACGTCATTGTAATGCAGGGTTTCATAATTGCGCGAAGTGTATTCTTTTATCATTTCTTCGGTGAAGTACTGCCCAAGCAGCAGTCTTGATTTAGCATCGACTTGGTCGATGTATTCGGTGAATCTTATCTTATTATTGAATGCGTGATAATGAGGCTTGAATAAATCTCCCAGATAGTTCGCGCCCAGTATTATAGGGTCGTATTTGTCCACGAATTTATCGATCTGTTTCTTGAACTTTTTGAGATTGGGGCCGTTGGCCAGAACCAGAAAATCGCGGCCCTTGTGCCTGTCAACGTATTGCACGTCGGTTTTGGCGTGACTATTATCGCCCTGTTTCTTTATCGTTTCAACACCACCGATTTTCCCCACGATACCTTCGCTTACTATTTCATCGAGGATCGGCCTGGAAAAGCCGATCGGGTCTCTGATTCTTACGGCTGCCATGGCGTTTCGTATGTCTTCAACATTATACTCACGCGTGTCTATTAGCGCTTTTGCATAGCTCGGATGACATTGAAATATACCGGAAAGCATATAAGGCAACTGGTACCCCCAAGATTCTTTCTGCTGCATTTGAATAAAGTACTTGTTGATACAGTTCAGGATTGGGACAGCGTTATATTTGTGGTGATTTAAGGTCTCCAGATATGATATCAGGATTTCCGTGGGCAGGTTGCCTGCCCCTCTGCCTATACCGTAAATAGTGCTGTCGACAATATCAACGCCGCAGCGTATTGCCTCCAATGTATTGGCAAATGCCATCTGCAGGCTGTTGTGGGGATGGAACCCGACCTTGGTGTCCTTAATTTCGATGAAGGGCTCAACAAGACCCTTGACCTGATCGGGAAATATCGACCCGTATGAATCTACGATATAGATATAATCCAGAGAAGAAATTCTGACCATGGATACCAGTTCCTGCCGTTCTTTGGTAGTGTAGTTGCTAAGCGCCATGGCGTTGAGTGAGACCTGATATCCTTTTTTCTTCATAGTTTCCAAAAACGTTATGGCGGGTTTTAGATTGTCTTTATGGGTGGCAATGCGGATCATTTGCACCAGGCTGTCTTTTGCGTTCGGTATATCTCTGGCATTTGCCTTGCCGAAATCGCACATCAATGCGATCTTCGCCCCGTTGATTCCCTCCGTGACTTTCCTCAAATCTTTTTCTTCGGAGAAACGCCAGATTCCGTACTTCTTGCTGTCGAAGTACTCATTTGTACCATGGAATCCTACTTCGAATATGTCAATACCGGCGTTTGAAACCGACCTGTAGATTTCCCTGACCATCTTTTTATCGAAATACCAGTTGTTGATATATCCCCCGTCGCGGGGCGTACAATCCAATACCTGTAATCCATTTGTAGTCTTAATCATATTCTACCTTCTATAGAGCGGTAACATATAAACAAGTTGATTGACAATATAACATATATCGACTCAATGATAAATACAAATAGCATCAGCTTAGGGTTTATTTGTGCATAGCCCGGATAAGCTGGTGAAGTGAGCTAATGTATGTGATTATTATTATAACAATTTTACCAGAGATACCAGTTCGTGCCGTTCTCCAGCAGATAGAGATATAAAGAATCCAAGGATAACGGAGAGGATATATACAATTCCCATGGCAACCAGAATGAGCACCAAGCTTTGCAGATCAGTAAAACTAAGTATCAGATACGATAGTCCGGCGGCACACAGATATATCAAAAGGCTTCGTTTGATGGCTTTGTTGAAATATTCCCAGAAAGAAATGTCTGTTACTTTCAGGAATTTACGTGTGATGAGTGGCGCTTGAACCAATATCATGCCGATTGCGGTACCCAGCGCAACTCCGGCCAAACCTATGTATTGTACCAATATAAGGCTGAGCGTTAAGTTCACCGCAGCATTGATTGCGGAAACTACAAATTTGTATTTAACATATCCTTTTGCTGTTAGTAGCCCTGAGCCGACCTCTGTGATGCCGTTAAATAGCCAGAAACTGACCAGTATCTGGGCAGGGTAATAGCTATCCTCAAATCCGGTCCCCATCCAGGCGTTGATTAGGTCTGGCGCAAAAATCACAGTTATAACCACCATTGGGCCGAAAATAAGGGCCATGTATTTTGTACCCTTGAGCAGCAGAATGCGTTGTTCTGCAAAATTCTTTAAGCCTTCCATAAGAGAGGCAGCGGGTACAAGAGGTGCGCCAATTAGACTATTAACGGTTCTAAAAGCCTCCATTATCATATAGGCTACTGCATATATGGTAACGGCAGAGATTGAGATGAATGCGCCGATGACCAGATTATCCACGTGGAAATAGATAATGCCAAACAGGCTTGCCAGAAATATAAAGACACTGAAGCTGAACATCTTCTTGAATGTTTCTTTATCAAAATAGGGGAAAGATATCCTTATTTTCAAGATTCTCACGTTCCCGATGATGAATGAACATATATATCTGAATACCATCACCAGATAATATGCTAGTAAGTAATGAACTATATTACCGCCAAGGGCGAATATCAGATACGCCGAGCCAGCAATCAATAGTGCGGCTGCTATTTCTATTATGGCTCTCCAGTCATATCGTTGAATTCCCTGAAGAATTCCATCGAATGTCCGGCCGGGCCAGACGAAAAGTGAGGCACCGGCGGCCACCCACAGAAGTTGTCTGGAAACAGTAACATTGGCAGGACTGACATTGAATAAATCATGAAATGAGAATGACAGACCGAAAAGAATGATAGCACTGATCAAGCCTATTATTACATAAAAGGAAAAAGAGGCGTTGACGATTCTTTTTATCTTATCTCGATCATCTTCGCCGATATATTCGGCAATAAACTTGGTGAGCGCTGATGACACGCCAAAATCCATAGTCGTCAGCATATAGCCCGAGAATGTTATTACTAAAACATATATCCCAAATGGTTCCTCGCCTGCTTTGGCGACTATATATGGCAATATTATGAAATTCACCAGCATTGTAGCGATTCTTGCAACGGCGGAGAATTTGATATTTCTCGTTATAAGTGCCTTGTTGGTCGACGACATTTCTAAAAACGGCTCCTAGAATGATTTTACTGAAATACCTGCCTCATATTATCGAAACCGGTTTAATTAACTATTCTGAGGTTGTTACTGAAGAATACATGTGCTCGATGGCCTTCAACAATGCGGTTACTGCGCGATTAGAACTGCGACCATCATCGATATGAGTGCCATAGGCTTTGAGAAATTCCACGTTGTTGACATCGGCATCATAAATATTGGTTTCGAGGTACTGGTTCAGTTTCTGCAACATTTCGTCCGCACCTTCGGTACAGATTGTCCTTTTCTTTAGTAGTTTTCCCCTTCATCGGAACAGTCGACTATACTCAGGTGTGTAAATATGGGTTTATCAGTTGCTGCTGCCTGCAGAATAGTAGTAAGTACATCTATAATGATGATATCGCTGTCATTTAGCAGTTGTCTGAATGACGGTTTGCTTTTAATGACTTCTAAATGAGTGTTATTCGATAATCCTCCTTTTAGTCACAAGTAAACTCGGGTTTGTTTGGCGCGTTTGCTGTTATTTAGCATGCGTTTGATTTATATTACATCAAACCACAAATAAAGCGGATACTCAAGATGCGGCTCGATTTCATTCCCCTTGTACAATACGAATTCTACTTTCTGGTCATTACCCAACTGGGAGGGGGTGAATACAACCGGTTGTTGACGTGTTTCTCCCTGTTCCAGTTCAATAGGGCCGTATATAGATTGCTCTACTCCGTTTACGAGTATCCTGAAACGGTAACTGTAAGTTGCATGCTCATGGTTCCCCAGTATTAAAATTACACTGGCTTCCTGCCCAAGGACAATTTCTTCGGGATAATCATTTATTGCACCATTTGTATCCCAAATGTAAAATTCAGTGAAGCTCTTCCCTGTTTTTGGCATAGCAATAACATAGCCAAATGTGCCTATAGCACCAGTTAAAGCTAAGGCGATTATGACAAGCAAAATCCTGTCTCTTGTCCTGGGTATTTTTATTGATGGTAAGCGCAAATTAATGTAGACCATATACCGTTCCGTTATACCAACTCCTTTTCTTCTTAGCCATCCTATTGCAGAGGCAAGAAGGACAAAAACAACCAGAGTAATTAGGATAGGGTATAAGGAGAATCCCCAGGGACAGTAACTGAGAATGATTCCGATGATTATTGTCAGCGTGACTGATATGCCGAAGCTCAAAGCCACTCGAGCAATGCCGGAAAGTGCGCTCTTTTTGGGGAAAAGGGATGCTAGGAGGGAGTACCCGGGAAAGAACAGCATGAATGGAACTCCCAATATCGCTCTTAAAGCGTTACTTGGGAAAGCGGTTATGATTATCACCAGCAGCACTGTGACGATGTTTATTATGAAAAGCTCGTTAATTGATCTTTTGTGCACGATAAGCTACTCTCTTCTCTTCAGTAAGAGTATTGACGATAGTGTATACCAAAGCGTAGCTATAAGCAATATGAGGTAGTGTGTCGCATGTAACTCATACGTTGATGATCTGGCGTTGCAAAAAAGCAGGTGCAAACTATTCAACTTGTTATTGAGGCGTCTGTCCAGCTTCAGCCGGATTCTATCGAGTGCCGGTTTAATGGGCCTGCTGTCCCTCTCACACTTATGCCAAATGGAATCGAAGCAGTCGCTGATCTGCTAGATCCTGATTGGTTCGAAGTGGGGGAGAATGAGGTTGGTCTTTGATTGAAAAGCGCTTCTGCGGGAAACAATGACGGCATAACCATCAGTTCTGTAGAAATCCACGTGAAGTATGTTTGAAGATAACATTATTAGTATTAGTACATAGTTTTAGTTAGAGGAGGGCTTTAAGTCATTTTGATCAGACACATTAACCCTTGCTGCTTTTGTTAATAATCATATCGCATATCTCTCGTACTGCACCTTTCCCTCCGCTATGTTTGAGTACGATATCAGCCGATTGCCTGAGTATGGGGTGTGCGTCAGCCACGGCTATACCACAGCCTGCCATCTTCACGCAATCTAAGTCGTTGGTATCGTTGCCGACATAAACTGTTCCTGAGAGCGAAACACCCAAATCTTCCGCTAATTTGTTCAGGGTGCTTTTCTTATCGTCCACACCTTGGTAGCAGTTGATGCCGAGCTTTTTGCAGCGGGCGCTTACCACCTTGTTTTGTTCTTTGGATATTACATATATTGGTATTCCCAGTTCCTTGAGCATGGATATTCCCATCCCGTCACCACGGTTGGCCACCACCGCTTCTCCGCCGGTTTGGTCAACGATGACCATATTGTCTGTGAAGACACCATCGAAATCAAATACCACCAGTTGTATATCAGAGGGCAATATATTGGAATTGTACTTATTTTGCTGTTGCGCCAGTATAAAATCACATAGTTCGAGGTCGTGCTCGGAATCGATATCGAGAGCGCTTTGAGGATCCATTTCGTAAAGAGCTATTGTACCTCCCAGCCTGTTACCCAACTCGCGCAGGACCCAAGGTTTGAATATATAGATTGAGCCGTTCTCAACGTACTGATTCTGCATGTCCTGCCGCCGTTTTCTTTTCTTATAATTGTGGTTTACCGGGACTATCTTACTATCGTTTATCTGCCAGAGAAAAAGATGGGACGGGGTGGCGGAGAGCAGAGAATCTGCTTCATTTTCTTTAAATAAATCAATGGCATTATCGATGTCGTTGGCGCTGCGAATAGGTGCTGTACACTGTAAGAATACCACCATATCTATTGTCGGCCCTGATTTTTCCAGCGTATCTATGGCATGAAGCAGCGCTTCCTCTGAAGTAGAGTCATCGGCAGCCAGATGTACTGGGCGCAGTACAATTTCAGCTCCATATTGCCTGGAAATAGCGGCTATCTCGGCATCATCGGTGGAAACAATCACTCTGGATATGGATTTGGACACAAGCGCTTGCCTTATCGTGTGAGCTATCAGGGGTATACCTGCCAGCAGCCGTTTATTTTTCCTGGGTATACCTTTAGACCCGCCTCTGGCAGGAATGACTGCAACAATATTTGGCTCGCTAGTCTTTGTCATTATCGACCTCATAATTAAAATGTCAGTTTCACATCGCGGTGCACTAACGGTATCTTACGAGTTAGTAATTATAGGGAACCGGCAGCTATTTATCAATACAGGATATAGATTAGACACCATCTTTAATCAGGAAGACAGTTCCCGATAGATTTTCCCCATCTTTTGCATTTCTATATCATAGTTGGCTTTTTCTGATATATGTTGTCTTCCGGATTTGCCGAAGCGGCTTGCCAACTCCTGATTCTGAAGCAACAATACGATTTTTTCTGCAAGCCCGGTTTCGTCATCCGGAGATACAAGAAAACCAGACTTCTGATCATTTATCAATTCTCGATTGCTAGGGTGATCGGTGAGAACAACCGGCAATTCGGTTGACATTGCCTCATGCAAACTCATCGAGCTGCTATCGGACAACGAAGTTGATACGTAAACATCCGATGAGGCCAGATAGCCGGGAAGTTCGCTGTGGGCAATTGATCCGGTAAACCTGATACTATTTGAGACGCCCAGAGATTTTGCCAGTGATTGCAGGTAGTTACACTGTTGCCCATCCCCGCACAGCACAAACTTTGCCTCTGGTATCTGCGCGAGTACTGATGGAATCGCTTTTATCAGTAGTTCCACGTTATATATTGGCCTCAGGTTTCTGGTTGATATAACGGTCGGATTATCACCAATCTGCAGTTTGTCCCTGAGTTCGCGGCTGCGGTATTTCGGGCTGAATTGTTCCGTTTTTACACCGGGATAGATGATTCTTATTTTATCCGGATGAGTGTTGAGTTTGATCAGTTCATCTCTCATTAGTCGGGAGTTGCAGGTTACGATGGCAGCCTTCTTAAGCGCATATTTTATGATACTTCGCCATACGCGAGATCGCTTGGCATATACCAGAACACCCGAACCCCAGGCATTAAGGATTATGGGGGTAAAACCAGATGTGGCAGTGAGTACAGCTGCTGTGGTCAGCCAATGCCCTTCGATAATATCAGGCTTGATTTTGTTCACAAGCTGGCGGGTCTGTATTGGCCATGTGAATATGCTGAGATGCTTTGTTACACTCCATAGCTGCGGCAAAAACCTTGCCAGCCAATATCTCCTGACACTTGCATCATATTGGCCACTCCGTACCCAGGAAATAAGGTGGGCTTCATGCCCCTTTTGCGCAAAGTGATTTATCCACCTCTGGGAGGGTACACTGGTTGCCTCTGTTATATAGCATATCTTCATGTGGCAGCGGCTCCTTTATTTAAGCTGCCCCTGAGCTTTAATACGCTCGACTTCATCACAAATCTCTCCGGTTAACCTGACTACCTCGCGCGCTTCGGCAGGTTCCACCGGAAGCGGTTTAGCATAACGTATGCTGTCCATGAACTGCTCTATCACGACTGGTAAAACTTGATGCGCGCTTCGTTTGCGGATGACTGAAAGAATTGATCTTATTGTGGATGATATGGTTTGGGTTACTACTCTGGTGTTGAGCCGAAATCTTGCCAGAAGATTTCTCAGAGCACCGCTGCCTTCAGGGAAAAGCGCTTTGTTCTTAATCAATGTATATGTAAACTCATTGACTTTCAAGCTCATTTTACTTCCGTAAATATCCGTTATATGTTCCTGTGTAGTAGCATCTGCATGCCAGTAGATGGACCCCAGAACACCGTTGTCGGAAACAAGTGTTACGGCCAACTCATCCAGTGGCATCCAGGGCAGCCTGCCTACCTTTGTAGCAGAGACGTGTTTTACTTGGCAATTGCCAAGTACTGATGTGAATGGATAAATGAGATGAGGCATTGATTCCCCGAAAAAGCCACCCTTTAAACGGTGCGCCCAATGATTTTCGTCCCGCGCCTGATCATCAAGATGAGAGGTAAGCATCGTGAGCGTCATTCCTGTAATATCGCCCATATCACCAGCAGCCATCAGCGATCTGGCTCTTTGCCATGGCGCACAGAATATTCGATTGTGAGACACGGTCAATTTACGACCGGTGCGTTTAATGCACTCAATAACTGCATCTGCATTCTCATAGGTATCAGTAAAAGGCTTTTCCACCAGAACATCACAGCCCAGTTCCATAGCTTGAATGGCCAATTGGGCATGAGTGGTTGGAGGGGTTACGATTGATACTACCGAAATCTGGCCTTTTTTACACATCTCCTCCAGATTTGTATAGTGTTCCAACCCCCAATGCTTGGCGGTTTCAGCTGCTTTTGCCTCGTCTATGTCACATACAGCTACAAGTTTTGCTCCCTTGGCACGTCGCCAACTCCCTATGTGTATATCTCCCGCATAACCACAACCTACTATTCCCACGTTTAAGTTCTGCATACATTCTCCTATTGAAATCACCGATCATTTCCAAACAGGCTAAATTACCCTGCTCTGGATTTGCGAACCTGATTAATCTTGGATACACATGCCCTGGCAAATTCCTTTATATTTCCCATCGGAACGAGTATACCGTTTTCGTCTACTTCCTCCTGAAAAGGTTCTATATCAAAGGCAACCAGCGGATTGCCGCAGGCCTGCGCCTCAAGTACAGGCCGATTGTGGATCTCCCAGCTTGAGCAACTGGCGTAAATATCTGCTGCTGCGTAATAGTATGGCAGTTCTTCATCAGGAACAAAGCCGGTTATTATTATACTATCATTGAGGTGAGAATCCAGTTCTTTTGAGTAATAACCATAATCATGTCTGCCAACGATTATCAGCTTTGCATTGGGAATGGACTGCTTAACTATATTAAAGGCTTTCATTAGTAAATGAGTCCCCTTAAGCGGGCGTATGGCACCAACCGAAAGTATTACAGGGTCATCCCCAAGATTGTATTTCTCTCGTATTATTGATCGGTCTATACCCAGGTGGAACCTATCTGTATCTATTTCGTTGTATATGACCTCACTGTCTACCCCTGTATATCTTTTAAGTTCCTTGCGCCCGTATTTGCCCACTGACACCGCTCTGTCTACGTTTTGCACTGTATACTTGGTAAACAATATATCCATCGTGTCGTAGGCTTTTTCGTAGAAGTGCGGGAAAAATTGCGGCCCAGGAATACCGTGATACCAAAACGTGTATTTCACTTTATAAAACTTTTTCGCCAGAGAGGCTAACCACGTTAAAGGATAAAGATGCACGACAGTTTCGTCAAATCCTTTCAGCTTTGGCAACCACTTCATTGTCTTGAATATATCGAGCGGAAACAGTAAACGATATATTCGCTGCCAGAACAGGCTTTTGGGCATACCCATAACAAATACATCATATCCTTTTGGTTCAATGTCTGTGTTAAAGGTGAACACCGCTACATAATGCCCTTGCTTTGTCCACTCTTCTGCCTGCAGTTCAGCTGTGCGTGCGCCACCATCCATCTTGGTGAAATTAGGAACTAAGAGAGCTATTTTCATTTAATTTTCCCACCGCCGTACTATTTTTACCGCTTCCAATAGGTCAGGAACTATAGCGTCAGGTTGGTCTATCCAGTCCTTAGGAGCTTCGGATTCCTGCTTTGAAATCAGCAATGTCTTGCAGCCAGCGGCTTTACCAAGAGCGATATCAGATTGAAGGTCACCTATCATATAAGAGCAGGCAAGGTCGAGATCAAAATCCTTTGCCGCCCGTAAAATAAGTTTGGGTTTTGGTTTTCTGCATTCACAGTTAGCATCAGGGTGATGAGGGCAATAATAAATGGCGTCCAACTGGACGCCATCTTGGGCTAACTCGCGCATCATTTTAGAGTGAATTTCTGCTAGAGTATCCTCCGTGAAATAGCCTCTGGCTATCCCCGACTGGTTGGTTATGACTATCACCACAAATCCCATATCTTTGAACTGTTTTATAGCCTGTCCTGTGGAAGGGAAGAGTTTAAAGTCATCGGACCGGCTGCAATAATGTACGTCCTCAGCCATTGTCCCGTCACGGTCTAGAAAAACAGCTTTATTCATCTTTGCTACTATAAACTGTTTTGCAAAGACTTTTCAACTTATGAGGCGTGGATTTTGCTTTTTACTAAGGAGGTAATGATATGTTCCAGAACCAGATGTATACCCTCAACCTGGCCGTAATCGCAACACGATAGTGTTATCGATTTATCGGCCAGGTCTTTTAGTTTTCCGCCGCCAAAACCTATAAGGCCCACTGTAATTGCACCATTATCTTTGGCGTATTTGATGGCTTTTAGAACGTTCTGCGAATTTCCCGAGGCTGTTATGCCAATAACGACATCTCCCTTATCAGTTTGATCAATAAGCTGTTCTTCAAAAACCGCGTTGTATTCTATATCATTTGCTATAGCAGTAATAATAGATAAATTATCGGTCAGGGCTGTGGCCCGCATGCGAGGTTTATCCTTTGCCGCGGTGTTTTTCTGGAGATCGCACGCGAAATGAGACGCGGTGGCAGCGCTGCCACCGTTGCCCATAATAAATATGCGGTGCCCTTTTTCGTATGCATTGAATATAGTATCGGCTATCTCCTCAATGTTCTGCCTGGAGATTTCTTTTATGCAGTCTTGCAATCCGCTGAGATATTCCTCTATCATTTTTGACATCCTATTACCCCCGAACATTTTGGTTTTATTCTTATTATATATGGATTATTTTACTTCCTTCGGCCTCAAAAGAGAATTGCTTCCAGGTGATGTCACTCAGTGCGTCCTTGACCTGGTTTTGTTTTTCTTCGCGACAATAAAACAGCAGGAATCCGCCACCGCCCGCACCCAAGATTTTTCCGCCCAAGGCTCCTGCCTCAAGCGCTTTTTCATAGTATTTGTCTATTTTGGAGTTGCTTATACCACTTGCCAGTTTTTTCTTAAGCAGCCAGCCTCTGTGTAAATAATCGCCCAGAATGTCCGGTGAGGTTCCGTTGTTCAGTTGCGATCTCATGGACAATGCCATATCGCGCATTTGCCTCAGGAAAGCAAATTTATCAGATTGCTTCATGTTTGCCTTTTGTTCACCCAGAATGCTCTTTGCACCTCTAGCATCACCTGTGTAAAACAGCATGAGATTATTAGCTATCTGCTGTTTGTTCTGATTTAAAACCTGCTCAGTATAAACACTCCCGTCGATATTAAACTGAAAAAAACGAAATCCACCGTAACCGGTAATATACTGGTCTTGAATCCCGATCGGCTCACCCAGTATATCGATTTCTATATAACACGCCTCTCTGACGATTTCTTCGATGTCCTTTTTTATCCCTTTATATGCATAGAGGGCGTTAAGCAGCCCGACAGTAAAACTACTTGATGAGCCCAGTCCTGTTCCGGCAGGAATATCGGCCATAGATGCTATTTCGATTCTGCCGTCGATACCCGTGAGTTTTAGGGCCTCTCTGACTATCGGGTGACTGATCTGTTCAACGTTATCAACGATTTCGGTTTTTGAATAACTGATCCGGATGGAATTTTCGAAGCGCTTGTTTACGATTATGTACATGTACTTATCAATGGCAGTGCTGACAACAGCTCCGCGTTCTGTCTCATAGAAATCGCGAAAGTCTGTCCCCCCACCTGCGAAGCTTATTCTAAACGGTGTGCGAGTGATGATCATTTTGCCTGCCGCTCCATATACTTTTTGAAGTACTCCTGCTGCGCCGCAGTTCCGATATCATAAAACCTTTGCTTCGTTATATAGGCCATAAGTTCGCCGTCTGAAATAAGCATCTGATATATAGCCTCAAGGGAAGTCGACTGGTTGGGCTCGACGTAATCTAGAACCTCTTTCTTCAGAATGATGGCGCCGGCATCTACATAGTTGAAATTTTCCGGACTCTCCTTGTCATAGGCCAGAACTTTTTGCTTGTTATCAATCATGACATTGTTGCTGACACCAGTTGTGTCGGTATTATTATAAACCACTATAATAGCTTTTTTACCATGTTTGAGGAAGACCTTGTTTACTTCGTTATAGTTTATAGGTAGGTAGGTATCTCCATTGAGTATCAGGAAATAGTCGTCAAGCAGGTTTCGGGCGTTTTTTATGGCACCACCGGTTCCCAGCAGTCTGTCCTTTTCTTCACTATATTTTATACTTAACTCGAGACTCTTCCCGTCCCCAAAACGGTTTTTTATCATGTCAGACAAATAGCCCACACAGAGTACGATGTCTCTGATTTTCTGGTTCTTTAGCAGATTGATGATATAAAGCAGGAAAGGTTTTTCATTGAATGGCGACATCGCTTTAGGCATTTTCCCCGTTAGCGGTCGCAACCTTGTACCCAAACCGCCTGCTAGAATTACTGCTTGTAACACTATAAATTATATTTCCTTGATTATTTCTGCTATCGCTTTACAAACTGCTTCATCGGATTTATACTTTGACTTCCAGCCGAGCTTCCCCATTTTTGACGTGTCGAAGCGTACCTGAGGTACATCACCCGGCCACCCCCGAATACCCCCAGTGTAATTGAATTTTACATTTGGCAAATTCATTTGTTCAACCAGCATTTTGGCGATATCGCTCACTTTGGTTGTAGAGTTTACTCCCAGGTTGTACACATTAACTTGATCCTTGCCATGTTTAAGTCCATACAACATACCATCGGCACAATCATCTACGTGCAGATAGGGTTTTTGTTGAGTTCCACTACCAAGGATTTCGAGTTCCAAAGAGTTTTTTTTCAGTTTATTTATGAGGTCGAATATGACGCCGTGTGTTGCTCTGGGGCCAACGATGTTTGCGAACCTGAATATCCATGCCCTCATCTCGAAAATATGGCAGAAAGCTGAGATGAGCCCCTCGCTAGCCAGTTTACTTGCTCCGTAAAGAGATATAGGCAGGAGTGGGCCGTAGTCTTCAGTCAATGGCCGCTTTACAGGTGTTTCGCCGTACACCGTGCTGCTCGATGCAAAAACCACCTTGTTGATTCCATTTTCACGCATTGCCTCCAGCACGTTATAAGTGACAATAGTTCCCTGCTCAAGATCAGTATCCGTTTTTCGTATAGCTTCCCTCACATCAGGATTGGCCGCCAGATGAAATACGACATCATGTCCACGCATAGACTTTTTGAGGGTATCCAGATCGAGAAGGTCAGCCCTGATAAGTTCAAAGCCCTTTCGCTCTGCAAGGTGTTTTATGAAACTGTCTCTTCCGGAACTCAGGTTATCATAGGCGGTTACGGATCCAATATCGATCAACTTTTCAGCAAGGTGACTGCCTATAAAACCAGCTCCGCCGGTGATAAAATATTTCATATCAGATAAATTATAACCCCTGTTGTTTTTATTATTTGCCACTCATACTGAAGAAATTTTTAAAGAAGAACATGGTTCCCTTTATAGTTCTTCCCATTTCTTTGGGATGGAGTATAATTTGCTTTAGTTTCATAATTATATACCGGGGACGCAAGTGATACTCTCTGACCGCCCGCTTGCAAAATGCAGAAATTTCATCAGGCGGGAGTCCAGGTACATTCAAAACGCTGCAATACATACCTTCTTCATTATTCCAGTTATCGTAGTTCTCAGAAATCAGATATCCGTTTTCCTTTGCCCATTGATAGGCTTCCGTTCCCGGGTAAGGAATGAGAGGGAAAAATTGCATCGTGTCGCAATTGAGTTCCTTTGCCACTCGCAGGCTTTTTTCCAGCGTCTCCTTAGTCTCACCAGGGTTGCCGACAATAAAGCAGCCGTGTACCAACAACCGCGCTTTTTTAGTGTTTTTAACAAAGGCCCGTATTTGTTCCACCGTTATCCCTTTGCGCATTTGATTTAAACAATCCTGATCTGCACTCTCAAATCCCACGGTAATCAAATGGCAACCGGCCTTTTTCATCCACTTCATGGTCTCCAGCCTGAGATTGACACGAACGTTACAATACCATTTTATCCTTATTCTCCGTTCGATTATCAACCGACAAAACTCTATAGTTCTTTTCTGATTGGCCGTAAAGGTATCATCCTCTATACCGATTTCCTTAACTTTTGGTAGATTACTGGTAACGTACTCAAACTCATCGGCAATACTGGACGCGCTTCGCGGCCGGTAGCTTCTTGAGTGAAAGGTTTGTGGATAAACACAGAAAAAACACTTATGTGGGCAGCCTCTTCCAGTAATAATCATGGCCATCGGGTAATCCGATGCTCCAAAAAAGTAATTCTTTATATTAAGATGTTTTTTATATACCGAAGTTACGAATGGCAATTCATCTATATTCTGGATTAGCTCTCTGCTTTTATTACGTACAATATCACCGTTTTTTCTAAATATAAGCCCATCTACTTCAACCACATCTCCATCTTCAGACAAGCAAACGGCAAGATCGCGAATGGTGTAGTCATATTCTCCAACGGCTACTGCGTCAATTTTGTCGCTAAGGTGCAGTGTTTCCTCCGGTATTGCAGAGGGATGCGTGCCTACCAAGACAATGAAAGACGACGGAAATTTTTGCTTTAGATGTTCGGCTACCCTGACATCGTTGTATATACTGGGAGTACTTGTGTCGATAACGATCAGGCCGGGATCGAAATCACCAGCTATTTCCGTGACCTGATCAAGTGTGTAACCATCTGCACATGCATCTATAAAACGGACGCCAAATCCGTTTTGCTCAAGAACTCCGACTGCATAAGCAAGCCAGAATGGATAGTATAATGTGCCGCCAAGGGATACGCTAGGACTTCTAGAGGTTCTGGAGAACCTGCTAACAAACGGCGGATTAAGTACAAGTATATTCATATAACTTCAATTAAGCCTTGCCAAGCAGTTTCTTAAACACGGCAAACAAGAGATTTCTTTGCTTGATAAAAAGTTTGAGAAAATCAAATATCCTAAAGTTCAACAGATAAAACTTGAAGTATCCTATTAATTCCAACTTCTCCAGTTCTTTTCTGCTTAAACCCTCTAACTCCAAGCTATTCCCTATTGTTTTATTAAAATCTTCCCACTCAGGTGAAATGATTTTGTATTTCCCGTCGCCGTGGTTGGCCATATCGTATATTTCTGTACCCGGGTAGGGAACCATGATTCCAAAGGCAACCGTAGTTGTATTTAGCTTGGTTGCAACATTAATAGTGTCCTGTATACTCTTACGTGTTTCATAAGGGTGCCCCAATATAAAATAGCTACCTGTTTTCAGCCCCGCCTTTTTTGCAAACTTAACAGCGCGCATAGCTTGTTCAATGGTTATACCTTTTTTAGAGTTCTTTAATATCTCCTTATTACCCGATTCTACTCCTAATCCAAGCCACTTGCACCCGGCAATCTTAAATTTCTTAAACAAATCATAATCTGCGAGATCTACCCGGCTTTGCGCTACCCATTTGATTTTTTGATGGATTCCGTCATCAATCATTAGGTCCAATAATTCATGGGTGAATTTTTTGTTGATAGTAAATGTTTCATCTACAAAGTGAATACAACGGGCACCATGTTCATTAATATCAGCGTGAATTTCCTGCATAACATTTTGAGTAGTCCGCTTTCTTACCTTGCTGCCAAGTACCCGCATACAAAAGTTACACTGAAAAGGGCAACCTCTTGCAGTCATAATCGGATAATCAGAGCTTTTAGGGAAAAGATCCCAAGCGGGTAGAGGTAATTTATTTAAATCTTCTATCTGCGATCGGGGATTGCTCAGTACTATACTGCCGTTTGCCCGAAATGCAATACCACTTACTCCACTAAGGGGTTCGACTTTGTCTACAGCAACTATCAGCTCATATAGAGTTTGTTCCCCCTCACCAAACGCCGCTATATCAATGTCGGCAAATTCTTCCAGGGTCTGGTGAGGAAGAGCTGTTGCATGAGCGCCTCCTATAACAACAATGGTTGATGGCGATATTTCCTTCATTATTTGAGCAATTTTTTGAGCCTGTGATACTTCGTGAGTCATAGCTGTTATTCCTATGACATCAATCTTGTGCTTGCTCAGCCTTTTTTCTACGATTTCCAGCCCCACTCCTTCGAACTTGGCATCGATAACAGATATGTCTTTTATGCCACGTTTTCTAAGATAAGCAGCAATGTAAGCTAATCCAAGATGCGGGTATTCCGGTCTATCATGAATTTCCAAAACATAGTGGGGCGGAGGATTGATTAAGACAACGTTCATATAACTACTAAGTCTCTCCATAATCAAACTATGATATTCATAAGGACTTACTTACGTTTGGCACGAAGTTAATAAACTAAAGTATAAACTATCCTGCTGAAATGTAAAAGTTGATTTTAAGTAGCTTTAACAAATTCATATTCGGATTGATGACATGGGGTGTCAGTTGTGAGGTGTTTATTTAGCTTTGGCTTTCTTTCTGGGCAAAACGATTTCCCTCCAGAAACCCAGGGTAAACAGGCTGTGCTGTATTACATATACAATTGGGATTGAAAAAAGATAACGCCAGTTCCTCTCGGATACGGAAACAGCCGCCCCCGTTATAAGCACGATTAACAGGTAAAAAGCTGCCAGTGCAGATGGCACGATGAAGATAAACGGAACCCATGGTATAAGTATTAGCATTAATAGCATCAGCGGCGCGGCTAAAGGAGGTATCACGGGTAACGACCATACCTTGCACTCCCTGCGCCAGCGTCCATAATTAAACATTTGTTTGGCGAACTTCGCCAGCCCTCTGCTGTGGTCATGAACGACAACCACGTTTGGGGTATAAAGAAGTTGGCCTATTTTAATGACTCTTCTGCCCAGTTCCGCTTCATCGGCTCCAGATAAGTGAATACTAAAACCGCCTGCTTCAATCAAAGCGTCTTTCCTGTAAATGCAGTTAAATGCATTAATATCTTTTTCATAGCGCTTCTTTTTTATCTCTCTGCCCTGAGCTGAATTGCCGCCTCCTAGCAGAGTTCCCAGAACATGGTTGATCGATTCTATCCAGAGTCCTTCTCCCACATTTTTCACACCTCCGCCAACTCCGACTACTCCGTCCTCGAATTCAGCAAGTAAGCCCTCGAGCCAGTTTTCAGGCGGTAGGCAATCGCCATCGGTGAAAGCCACGTACTCGCCACCGGCATATTCCAATCCAAGCTGTCGGGCGGCTGCCGCCCAGCCATAATCCTGATTGATTACTTTAACATCAAACTTTTTTGCTCTCTCAACAGTGTTATCGGTTGAATGCCCATCAACAACTATTACCTCATAAGGCTGAATAGTTTGAGAAAAAACCGCCTCAAGACAGTTCTCTAACTTATTCGCCATATTAAGCACCGGTATTATGACCGATATTCTGGGATTATTGGTTGAATTCATTAGCACTACTTTAGCATATATATTTAGTTCAGGTGAAGCACCTCACGCAACGGGCCAAACTTAAAGGTTTTCAGCAAATTCTCCAGCTTTTTAAGAGCAGAATTGGTTCTATAGTAAGTAATGAACCGAGCAAACACAGGAATGCCCTTGATTTGAGGGGTTTGACGGTATGTCTCCCATGGATGAAGATATATAACGGCAGGTCTGGATTTATTTATCTTTTTAATGGCTGTTTTGAGAAACCATGTTGGCAAAGCCCTGAAGTAGAAGCCACCGGCAAATGGGATGTTTTTGAATCTGGTTTTTAGCACCGATATTGGAAACTCGATAATATCACCATCAGGCACAGGTTTGGAAAAGTCTGTTAGCAATAAGCTATAGGGAGACAAAGGAACGTTGTTCACTCCATATAATATAGTCCTAACAGGGAAAATACTGGAATCGTATCTGAAACCATGTTCCTTGAGTATCTCAAAGGCCCAACTCGTTGAATGATCTATTGAAAAGTTCGGCGCACGGAAGCCGATAGGATTCTGACCAGTGATTGATTCTAAAATATCACATGTTTTAGCTGTCTCATCTGCAAATCGTTCTCTACCAATCTCGCGAAGAAACTTGTGCGAGTACCCATGTGACGCAATTTCATGGCCTTTTGAAAAGATTTCCCTTACGGTTTCAGGATACTTTTTAGCCAACTCACCCAGTACAAAAAAAGTAGCCTTTGCATTGTACTTATCCAGCAAACGTAGTATTTGTGCCACAGGTTGTGCAACTTGATCAGCATGTTTATCCTGATCGGACATATATCTTGATACGTATTCCGCAGAATACCAATATTCCAGATCAAAACTGAGTGCGTTGATCATATAATCTATCGTTCCCATTTCGTTTTAGCGCTTTTGAGCGGAAACTACAATAATAGGTGCAAGTATATTAAGAAAAGAAGGGATATAACGCATTTCGCGAACGCTGAACCCGTAGATTTCAGTTGACTTTTTCATTTCCTGTATTGTCATGGTTCTCAGAGTATAGTTATCTTTGCTTTTACTACGGTATTGCCACCAAACAAGTGGATTTAATTTATTTCTGAAATTGAAGACGAACAAACCCCCGGGTTTGACTACTCTGCCTATTTCCTCAACAGCCCTCATAAAAGTCTCTTGCAATAAATGTTGAAGCAATCCCATGCAGATTACTATATCACTGGTTTCAGATTTGAATGGCAGTCTGATTATTTCAGCCTGACATAAACGTGTCTTCGACGACAAGTTTGCAGCATGTTGCAACATCACAATGCTGCTGTCTATTCCCAGATAATTCAAATTTCGTCGACATACATCAATCATATATCTGCCACTACCACAACCGATATCTGTCAATGTGACAGCTTTGTTGGTCAGCAGATATGCGTCAATCAATGAAAATGTAGCGGCAAGAGTCCTATCGCGAAAATACCCCAAAGAAGATTCCTGCCATTTCACAGCTTCCCGAGGATGATTGTAATGCTGCGATATATGACGATAACTTTCCATATCGTTTTTCAAAATGCTATCCAATCTGCTTGATAATCCACGGACCTATCAAACCAGCCAATTGCTCCGGCATATAATTAGCCCACAATCGCGATAATCTTTTATATTTAATTTCCTGCCTACTCTCCAATACTTTTCCAAAAAACTTATAAAAGTAGGGCATAATTACCTGGTCTCCACCCCATGGTTTTTTAAAATAATAGTGGCCCTTATACGGTCTAGTTCTTCCAAAACAGAATTGATTATATCCGTGCTCGTTCCCCCATTTTATCATATGCCACTGGATCAAATTATTGGGCGCAAATGATAGATACTTGTCTAGTGAACCGCTGAAGGAGTGGTGAATTTTGCTTTTGTGCAGAAGATATATCCCCGCAGCTATATATTCCCCATTGTATATAGCCAAGGGCATTTTCAGGTTATCGGGATAAAATAGGTCCCATATGCGTTTAAAAAAAGCAAGTGGCTGTGGAGGGCTACCTAATTTTTTCATGGTTTTTTCATAAATTTGATAGAATGCTTTTATTGCATTTTTATCTGTTGGCTCTACGATTTTTACATCGCTCTTCTCGGCTTTTCTCACTTTATTTCTAATTTTGGGTCCAACACCCTTCCATAACTCTTGGAGGGTTTTATCGAGTTTTAATACAAACGTCAAATAATCATCTCTTTTAACAAAGCCGTGTGCTTCAAATGCATCGTGATATTGGGCATCGGGGCTTCGGACTTCGATGAAATCCACATCGAGCCTTTCAGCCAGTGCCTTGCTCTGTGCTATTAGTTCGGTTGCGGCGGCGTTACTGCTAGCGCAGGGGCCGCCATAATCAGCGAAGGGCAGTGAAATCAGACGGTTGCCAAAGATGTGGCTTTTTACATATGCCACGGGGAAAACGCTGTCGCCGTTGTGTAAGCAGATCAGCTTATGTCCATGTACCTTCTCCAGCAGTTCGCTCCACTGGCGAAGGTGATAGGCTGTACTATGCTCAGAACTCTGTATTACATCATTCCAATTGTTTTTAATCATATCAGTTTTAGGAGGAATCGAAGAAATTTTGTAGGCGAATTTTTAATACAGATAAGGCAACTTTAATACCATGAAACAATGCCTTGGAATCCATTCTGGAGTGGTCATAAGTGCAGGACACAGGAACTTCCCTTATGGAAGCCTTCAGATGCCTTGCCTTCTCTATGATTTCAATGCTTATACCCATATCGTTTTCACTTAAGTTCAGGGTCATAAACTTTTTCATATTATAAGCCCTGAACCCACTCTGACTATCTGAAACCCTTATCTTTGCCCCCAGATTCCAAAGAGTGGTTATCAGAAGGATTCCAAACCGTCGATAAGAAGGCATGGTTTTTGAATGGACAAGAAATCTGGAGCCAATGGTCAGGTCAACATGCTCTTTAAGCACTGGATTTACAAGCATGGGGATTTCTTCTGGATCATGCTGTCCATCACCATCTATGATAACCAAAATATCCGCGCCTCGTTTTTTGGCATATTTGAAGGAGGATTTAATTGCTCCGCCGTAGCCGAGATTCTTCTTGTGACGTATAACTCGGGCACCAGCTGCCTGTGCGACCTCAAATGTGCCGTCGCTGGAGCCATCGTCTATCACCGCAACCTCACTCGAATACTCTTTGGCTTTGATTATGACGTCATGGATGAACTGCGCTGTATTATAACAAGGGATAGCGGTAACTATTTTCATACCATTAAGTTTTTGAACCGGCATGCTTATCCTTAAGATGCGTGTCGTTATTGATAATTGTATTCCTCGGATGTGATTTCTTATTTATGCTCTATTTGGCAATTCATTATATGGCACGCCGAATACGATTGCAACATCGACTTTGACGTTGTAGAGGTTATCCGTAATTTAGAAATAACGGTTAGGATTATTTTGTGCTTATGCACTCAATTTATGATAGCGCTATTAAATTTTTGGGCCATTTGGGATATTAAGTACAGTGAATCTTGGGACTTTTAATTAAGGCTATATGACAATTTGATAATCAAAGATATAAATTTAACGAGTAATTGTCGCTGATAAGGAGATTCTCGTTCAGTTACGATTTGTGGGTTGCGATCGTTTGAGTAAATAACGAATGGTTGTTTCTAATCCCTGGTTAATAGGCCATTCAGATACAAAGCCAAGGGCCTCGATTCTTGTGCTATCCGAGAGGGAACGCTGTACATCACCCGCCCTTGGCTTCTCGTATATATTAGTTTGTTTTGAGCCCTGCATGCTGGTGATAAGCTCAGCGATTCTATTTATGGCAATGCTTTTGCCGCTTCCTACGTTATAGATTGATGAGGCACTATTGTCAGCTAGGATCATATTGGCGCTAACGATATCTTCTATATATATGAAATCCCTGCTCTGTTCTCCATCCCCGAAGATTATAAGAGGAAGGCTATCCATTGCCTTTTGAATAAACAGCGTTATAACGTTTGCATATTCAGAAAACGGATCTTGTTTCGGCCCGTATACATTGAAATATCTGAGGCATACGGTACGTAGACCGTGGATATCATTGAAAAATCTGCAGTAATACTCACCTACTACTTTACTTATGGCATATGGAGATAGGGGATTGAGACGGGCATCCTCTCTGGTTGGAAGTTCATCGGGGTCACCATAAACTGCGCTTGATGAAGCAAATATCACTTTTCTTACATTGTTCTTTTTGGCGGCAAGCAGCACATTCAGGGTACCGGTGATATTATTCTCGGTGTACTTCATTGGATTCTGTATGCTTTCAACAACGCTTATTGAAGCTGCCTGATGAAATATATATGCAACGCCACGAAACAATTTCTCGAGTAGGGGAAGATCTAAGATACTTCCATTAACAAATCTAATATTCTTGAGCTTAATTATATTCTCTATGTTTTCCATCTTCCCAGTTGATAAGTTGTCAAGAATGATTACTTCATCTCCGTTTATCGTCAGTTGCTCGGCCAGGTGTGATCCGATGAAGCCGGCACCGCCTGTAACTACCACTTTTTTCATGTACCTACTTCTCCTCAAATAAGTGCTAAGCCAGTATAGTATAACAGAATGAAAATTTGCAATATGAATTAAGGTTAACGCAAAGTTGTTAAAAGCAGATTGGCTTATTGGGTTACGATTAGGATGGATAGCATCACTTTAATATAGCTCCGCTTAAAATGCTATTACACATAAATGACAAGCTACGCACAAATAGATAGCTTCAACTTGACTAAGAAAAATTGCGCACAGTTGCAGAACACACCATTAATGCGATATAAGTAAACGCAGAACTATCATTATACTGAGAATATTTTTTGCTAAAGTGGGGGGGTTTATATGAGAACGATAGATTTGGAACAATGGGAAAAGAAGTATATCACCAGACCGATAGATCGATTCAATCAGAAGAACACCATGTTCATGAGGGTGATGTGGGATGAGACCGTAAAGAACAAACTGGACGATTGGTCTTTTACCGGTGAAGTCAGGGACCAGGCTGGTTATACCTTGCAGGATCTTGCATTCCGGTGGGCTGTTCGGCACGGCGTCAATATGGGTCTGTTCAATACATCCAAGCCGAATGTAGCGCCATTAAACAAAGCTGTCAGAGAAGTTCTTGATGATCCTAGGTTCGGTGGTAGATTTACAAATTATCGCTCGCCCAATGGGGCAAAAGTCGAAGTTATCGACCCGGAAAAGATGAGCCGGGATATAAAAAATGCGGCAAAATTCTTTGGGGCAAGCATTGTGGGTATCTGCAAACTGGATCGGCGATTCGTTTATTCTCATTCAGCTCAGGGTGGCTCCAACGATATACCGGAAGAATACGAGTATGCGGTGGTAATGGGATACGAGCAGGATTACGAACTGCTCAAATTTTTTCCGACATATCTTGCTGATGCGGCGGCCAGTGCCGGTTACAGCCAGATGGCTATTACCAACTCGTATCTATCCGAGTTTATCCGGGGTATGGGGTATAGGGCCATAGATTGTACCACTAATGATGTTGCACTCTCCATCCCTCTGGCGATACAGGCTGGGCTGGGCGACATAGGCCGTAATGGCCTGCTCATCAGTCGCGAGTTCGGTCCTAGGATGCGGCTAAGCAAAGTTATCACCGATCTGCCTTTGGTTGCCGACAAGCCAATCGATTTCGGGGTGATTGAGTTCTGCGAGTCATGTAAAAAATGTGCCAAGCTTTGTCCGTCTCAGGCGATTATATCGGATACTAAAAGGACCTCAGAGCCGAATAACATATCCAACGTCTCCGGGGAGCTTAAGTGGCCGATTAATGCCCAGGCGTGTCGCATGTATTGGGGGCGTATGGGCAAGCCCTGTACCATGTGCATCAGTGTTTGTCCGTTTAATAAAGATATGACGGGTTGGTTTCACAAGCTGGTTAGCTGGTGTGTTGACCATGCCAGGTGGGCCGATCCGATATACATCAAATTGGACGACTGGTTCGGCTATGGCAACCAGAAGAAAGCCGATGATTTCTGGGAGGAGTGGCGCCCGCGCGGTGGCCACTAAAGCGGTTGCAAATTGAAATCGAAAAATTGCGCCCATATGCTGGATTTGAGAAAAAGATAGAGGAATGCAATATGAAAGTTAAGGTTAACGGCATAACTCTGAACTATGAAACAGCTGGTGACAGAGGAAAGTGGATCACCCTGGTTCATGGAGCGCAGGATAACCTTGATGTTTGGTGGTATCAAACACAGGAATTTTCCAAAAAGTACCGCGTACTTGCCATGGACTGGAGAGGGCACGGCGATACCGAGACTCCCGCGCTTGACTACAAGTACGAGATAATGGTTCAGGATATCTACGAGCTGTGGCAGTTGCTGGGCATCACCGAGACATATCTGATAGGGCATTCCATGGGTGGTGGCATCGTGGTTAGGGCGGCTCTGGCTTATCCTGATATGGTTAAAGCGCTGATTATGACCAATAGCGGTGTGGCCAGCCGTGCGCCGAGCAGGGAAGAGAACGAACGTTTGATGAGGGAACGTAACCAGCGCTGGGATTTCATCGAGAAGAACGGCTTCTGGCCATACGATGATGACGATGACAAGCTTTCGCCCGCTGAGGCCAAGTACAAGGCGATGAAGCTGAGGAACGATCCGAAAAACTACGTCAGAATGATACGGACGCTGGACAGAAGCGGCACGCCTCCCGATACCAGCGTGATGAAATGCCCCACTCTTATCATATCCGGCCAGTACGATGGTATGGGAGGCCCTGATGCCGGCAAATCAACTCAGAACCTGATACCTGGATCGCAGCGGGCGGTATTGCCCACGGGGCACAACCCGCATGTGGAGATGCCGGATGCCTATAATAAAGTGGTTTTGGATTTCCTTAACGGGCTGCCAGGCTAGATACTACTTGGCATAACTAACAGAAATACTGGATAGCCGCGTTTGGATAAATAACAACTTTAGCTTTTTCGCCGTGAAGTTTCTTTAGATAATCGATGGTATCTTGCCAGTTGCTCATTGTTATGGCTTTTCCGATGGTGGCCATATCCGGGTATTCGTTGTATCTGATAAGGCGTTGTATATGTGGAGTCGGTGGCCTAAGACCTGTAAGTCTGCTTTGAGCCTTTTTCCCCCATATGCCCAGCAGGTAATGAGGAACTTGGCCGCCGGGAGCGTTGGCGATGAGAACCAGGTTCCCGCCAGACTTTTTTGCCGATTGAGAGGCTGTTTTTATGGCGACGCCTGCCTCGCTGGACTTGGCATAGTTGTTGGCAATAACGATGTCCTTCTCCTCCGCTTTGGGTGTCAGATAATGGCTACGAGCCTCTTCAACCGCTGCATCGTGAGTCAGGCTTTCAGCACCTGCGTGTATCGAGCAGCTTTCGCCCCAGAGGTTGACTATGCACTCCACCAGCATATCCAATTCAGCCATTTTGGCCGCCTCCTCTTTTTCAAGCCGGCGCGGATTGGTTTCGTAGTTGCTCGCTTGCTCGTCGGTAATCGGAAGCGAGTGGTTGGCGGCGATGCAGTCGAAGTGGGCCACGCCGGGCAGTACCATCTTGCCGCCGCCGCTGAAAATTGCGGCAGGATGTGGAGTTGATGAGCCGATGGCGATCTTGAAGTCACAGGAAATGAACTCGGTGTTGAGACGTACCTCGGTGCCGTAGCTGGTGGTTCCAACGTATTCGCAGTTGTTGAAACAATTGTGGTTGTATACGGCGTATCTGGCCAGCACATCATCCCCCAGCTTCTTAGCTAGGTCGATTCTGTCTAATGGGCCGTGAGAGCCGGTTGCGGAAATGAATCTTATGTTGCTAGCACTTATGCCGGCTAAGGCCAGTTCTGAGAGGATATAAGGTAATATTTTGGATACCCTGGTGACACGCGTCAGGTCGTCGAAGATGATGGCGACGTCTTTTTTGTTTTTAGCCGCCTCTCTGATAGGAGGCATACCGATGGGGTTGGTTATAATGTCCCTGATTTGATTTTTTGATAAAGCGGGTTTATCGTATCCGGCGATGTTGCATACCTCGATGTCCCAGCTATCGGGAAAGAATACTTCAAGCTTTTTGGGATCGTACCAGGCTAGTTGTGGTAATTTATAAGTTTGCATAGAAGCTCCCAGTGGGGATAGTTTGGGATAAAAGAAACGAAATGTCAAATATATATTGGCTAGTGATTATTGTTTGTAGATTATGTCGAGCATAGACTCGAAATAGCGCTTGAGCGAGGCCTTTTGTTTGGCAGTTAAGCCTGTTCCGGGTTTGGGCAGTTCTTTGAGCAAGCCTAAGACCATGGGGTGCAGGTTGTGTTTTGCCCTGGAAAGCCACTTGGCGGCGCCCTCGCCGACGAGCGTCACCTCTATTTTCTGCGCCTTCTTCTGTCGTGAGGTAGTAGGCGGTTTCTTTTTGCGCGGTTTTGCAGGAGCTTTTCTAACGCCGGGCATTATCTGTGGGGATATGGGAACGCCTGCATTAAAGGCTATATGAGAGAAAAAGGTGGCGCATTTGTTTGCTATACCGCCATCAGCACCCTGTTTTTTGAATGCGTTTAGCAGTTTGGCGGGAGTTATCGTCTTCAAATCCAGCTCAAATATGGACGTATAGCTTTGTTTCAGGATTCTTTTCAGGATCGATTTGTGGTTTTTGGCACTGGGTTTGGCTAGTTGCGTTAATTCCAGGGTGGGCTGGTTGTCGACCATGAGCAGTCCTAGGTACTGCAACGCTGATATTAATTGCGATGCGGTGGTTTGAGATACTTTGGTGCCGAATGAGGTTTTGTCGAACGTTCTGGGTACGCCGTTTTTGCGCAGGTAAGCCTGAGCATCTGAGAAGCTGCGATACGATATATACGGTGGTACTGGTTGTTTGTACTCACGCTGAGCCACTACAGCCCTTTCTTTATAAGATTTTGCCATCTGTACTATTGTCGTTTGAGATAGCGTTCGCTGTCAAGTTTAAAAGCTTTGACTTGTGTTAAGCTGTCAAATATAAGTTATAATACGCATATGCATAGTAAAACAGGCGCTAAACTTTACATAAAAGTGTAGAATGCTAGTATTATGTTGTTAGGGAGGATGGGCATGGGTGTGGAGTTGGAGCATGGCGGGGTCGATCTGCATACTAATGCGACCAACGACGATTCTTATATAACTGGTAAGATCTAGCTCAAGTTATATAAATGAGGTGTGTTTTGACTGATAATCTGTTTTTGGGAACATGGCGGCTGGTTTCTTTCGAGGTGAGAAGCGCTGGTGATAAGGTATATTATCCCTGGGGCGAAAATCCCGCCGGATACATAATGTACAATGCGGATGGATATATGTCCGTATCCATGATGGCCTCTGACCGTCCTGCGTTCGAAGCAAGTGATCTGCCCAAGGGCACTGAGCAGGAGAAGGTTGCCGCTGCGGATAAATATATATCATATGCAGGCAAGTACGAGGTCCGCGGCAGCAAGGTGATTCATCACGTGGACGTCAGCCTCTTCCCCAACTGGGTTGGCGGTAACCAGGAGCGCAACTTCAAGTTCGAGGGGAATCGTCTGTTACTCAGTGCCGACCCAGTACCTGATGATGAAAAGCAGAAGGCTGGATATTTGATCTGGGAAAAGGCTTAGCAGCCTACTATCGCTAGTATCCAGGAAGACACATATAATGGGTAAGTTTAAAGCCGCACTATTGCAAATCGCTTCGTTAAGGACCCCTACGGGATAATGAGTGTGCATCAGATGGTCATAGTAAAAGTTCTTGAAGAGGACAAATCTCGCAAAAGGGTACGGCCTAGGTCTAGCTTACCAGTCGAGATCTGCCTTGGTGACACCGTCTCCCCCGTGATGATAATCTGCCGGCCCGTATGACTTCACCAGCGGATGGCCTTTTAAGTAGTGGTTTACCTCCATTCTGAGTATACCCTCGCCCTTGCCGTGGATTACCCATACGGTATAAAGTGCATTGCCAACCGATTTATTTAAGAATCGCTCAAGCTCGTAAAGGGCTACGTCAACCGTCATGCCGTGCAAATCCAGTTCTGATTCGGATGGCCTCAATTTTACCTCTATCTAAAAAGATTGCTTAAGGGGTAAATCGTTATTTGAAGTTCTTCAGCCCGTTGAAATCGAGCGTGGCGAAATAGTCATCCGACGTTTCGGCTCTTCTGACCTGTATGACCGAGCCGTCTTTACGTAGCAGCAATTCCGCCGACCTCAGCTTACCGTTGTAGTTAAAGCCCATGGCATGCCCGTGAGCACCGGTATCGTGTATGACCAGTATGTCGCCCTCTTTGGTCTGAGGCAGCATTCGATCAATAGCAAATTTATCATTGTTCTCGCACAGGCTTCCCGTCACATCGTACTTATGAGTAGTAAGCATGTTTTCTTTACCCAGTACCGTTATGTGATGATAGGCGCCGTAGATGCCGGGCCTCATCAGGTTGGCGGCGCAGGAATCTAGGCCGACATAGTTCTTATACGTGTGCTTCATGTGTCTAACCGTTGTAACCAAATAACCGTAAGGGCCAGTGATAAACCTGCCGCATTCCATGTACAGCTTCACAGGGTCGAGTTTATTGGCGACTATTTTGCCATCATACGCTTTTCTAACTCCCTCCGCGATTCTTTCAACGGAGATGGGCCTGTCCTCCGATTTATAGGGTATACCGATCCCGCCGCCGATGTTGATGAACTCAAACTTGATTCCCAGCTTTTTGTTCAACTCAATAACCATGTCAAAGAGCATCTCGGCCGTCCGGACAAAGTACATGTAATCGAGCTCACTACTGACAACCATGGCGTGCAGTCCGAACCGCGTTGCCCCTTTGCTTTTTAAAATCTCATATGCCTCAAACAGCTGCTCTCTGGTGCAGCCGAACTTGGCTTCTTCGGGGTGGCCGATGATAGCGTTACCAGATCTCTCTTTGCCGGGGTTGTATCTCAGACAGATCAGTTCTGGAATCCCTGCGGCTTTTTCCAAAAACGGGATAAGACTTATATCGTCCAGGTTGATTATGGCACTAAGTTGTTTTGCCTTAATAAGCTCGCCGGCAGGCGTATCGTTAGACGAAAACATTATATCTTCGCCCAAAATTCCCACTTTTTCGGCAAGCAGCAGTTCTGGCAGGGAACTGCAATCGGCACCGAAGCCCTCGTTTTTAAGCAACTTCATAATGAAGGGGTTGGGCAGAGCTTTTACTGCAAAATATTCTTTGAATCCATAAATATCCTTGAAAGCACTTTTTAGCTGTCGAGCATTTTCGATAATAGCTTTCTCATCGTAGATGTGAAAGGGCGTGGGGTAGCTTTTTATTATCTGCTGCATTTGGTTTTTGGTAAAAGGCAACGTTTTATCTGCCACACTTCTCTCCACATATGGGTGATTAAATGCGATTATAACACAACTGCTGTACAGGCGAAGCGATTATTTTATTATGCGACCCAGAATCCAGAGAGGTTGGCGTAATCAACGAGACTGTCGCTGTTTTGCATAAGAATGGATCTAAGTTCGTCAGCTACGGACATTGCTTTTCCCTGGTGTTTGTCTATGAAATAAACTATCTGCGAGGTAAAGTGTTTATTCTGCCGCAGTGGGGACATTTTATGTTGCTGTGAGTGTAGTTGGGCGGAACGCGCAGCTTGGTGCCGCACTGGCAGTTGACCAGTTTGTGTTTGCTGTGCTTCCAGAGCGCGTTTGATGTTTCGCGGGCGCGCTCTATTTTTGTGGGCTCTAGCTCGGTTGCTGCCGTTCTGGCACTTTCTCTGATCGCCATGGGGGTGGCCCCCGTGAGTGATGCAGCGCCCATAACACTTTTGCCCTTGTTTATAGCGCTGTAGGCCGTGTCGTAATTTTGGAATGAGACACCGCCGGCCATACTGCGCAGGATGTGTATGCGCTTCGAGATGGGCGGATGTGTGCTGGAAAAGTCGGCGGCCGCCCTTTCGGTGCGTTTGAGAGGGTTTATTATGTACATAGATGCAGTAGCATTGTTGGCCGTTTCCAGCTTGTGCGTTGATTGGGATAGCTTTTCAAGAGCCGACGCCAATCCTTCCGGATAACGCGTGTATTGTGCCGCGGAGGCGTCGGCCAGATACTCTCGCTTTCTGGAGATGGCAAAATAGATGAGATAGGCTATGATGGGCGCGATTATCATCAGTACGATGGCCACGATGAAGATGATGATCTGAGCCTGGCCCCCTCCACCGCTGCTTCGCCTGCTGCGACCGCCACCAAGGATGGCGCCGTATATCATGATTCTTGAGGCGTACCACGCTAATATTACGATGGTTCCCAGCAGCACACTGCACAGCGCCATGAGCAGCACGTCGCGGTTTTTGATATGGGCCATCTCATGGGCTATGACACCTTGAAGCTCGTCGCGGTTGAGCTTTTGTAGCAGCCCCGCTGTTATGGCGACTGAGGCGTGCTTGGGGTCGCGGCCAGTAGCAAAGGCATTCATCGCCGGCGTGTCGATGATATAAACGCTTGGCATGTGTTCTAGGCCGGACGCTATTTTCATCTCCCCAACAATATTGAACAGACGGGGATGGTCGTCGTGGGCGATCTTTTTTGCCTTGGAGATACCCAGTAGAATACTGTCGCCCGAATAATAGGCCACAAGATTCATAATGAACCATATGACGAGGGCCATGATTAGACCCATGTAAGTGTTGCCGAAAAAGGCGATGCCGATTAGAAAGCCTATGCCCACAAGCAACCCGCCCATGGCCATGACCAAGATAACCGATCTGATTTGATTGGACCTAATCTGTTCCCACATAATCTATCTGAACTATCTAGCTGAAGCTGACTTTTGGTACTTCCCTCTCAGCCGCCACTTCGACCTCGAAGAACTCGCCAGTTTTGAATCCGAACATGCCGGCAATTATGTTTGAAGGAAACATTTGAATTTTGTTGTTGTGACCCATCACCGAGTCGTTATAGAACTGCCGGGAAAAGCCTATCTTATTTTCCGTTGAAGCTAGTTCCTCTTGCAGCGCCAGGAAGTTGGTATTGGCTTTGAGGTCGGGGTAGTTTTCAGCCACGGCAAGCAGTCTGCCTAAGAAACCTCCCAAAGCGCCTTCTGCCTTTGCCTGAGCGGCCACGCCTGTGCCCACCGCTGCCTGTGCCATATTGCGGGCGTTGGTGACAGCCTCAAACGTCTCGCGTTCGTGTTTCATGTAGCCCTTGGCGGTTTCCGTCAAGTTTGGTATGAGATCGTGTCTGCGTTTAAGCTGCACGTCGATCTGCGCCCAGGCGTTTTTCATCTGGTTGCGTACCCTTATCAAGCTGTTGTAAGTAAGAAATAGAAACAGCATCAAAAGCACCGCAAGGACGATGATTAGAATATAATACCAATCCATTTTACACCTCCAAATATTACTTTTGTATCAATCGTTCGCTTTGAAAACCTCGCCCAAAAAAGATATTACCCTGCCTCGTTTGTCACCCGAAGCGGGCTGCGTATCAATAAGCTGCTGAATAACCTGTCCCAGTTCACCTCCGTCGAACCAGAGGCCGTGACCTTTGAGGCAGGCGTCGATAAGTACTTCAGGGTATTTAGCGATAATTACCTTTTTCATCTTCGTTTTGCATATAGGACAGCGCCGCTTTTTTTCATCCACACGAGCTTCATCGAGACCCATTATTTCATCGGTGGTAAAACCCGTCTCCTCCAGCTCCATTGATTCTAGTAGCAGCTCAAGTTCGCCAGAATCGAACCAGACACCGCCACAATCGGGACTGTAGTCAACCTCAATACCAGAGCGTTCCACTATTACCATCGGGCCCTTGCACATCGGACAATCCATAAATAACTACCTTTTTCTTTTCCCAGTAAGTATAACAAAAGATAAATGGGCATAGCAAGATTATTACGTTGAGAGCCTGCTTATCTCTGACCCAAACGATGTGATTAAGATGAACCATGCAAAATACGCCGTGGCAAATACTGGCAGTAAGCAGGCCGGTATGTTAATATGTTAATGCAAACGTTTGCAAGTGCATAGGTTATCGTTGGGTTACGACCCGTCACTTTTTGAAGCTATTGTGGAGGAAATATGCCTGCGGATGCAAATATACTATCTGCGTTGCTGCTGGGAGGATTGCTGGGAATAAAGCATGCTATGGACCCCGATCACGTGGTGGTGGTAACAACTATCGTTAGCCGTAACCGCAGCATTTTACGCTCAACTTTAGCAGGATTGATCTGGGGTATAGGACACACAATTGTACTATTTATAGTCGGCTTTGGGGTGTTGTTTTTCAAGCTCAACATTCCTGATGGGCTAGCACTCGGCGTGGAGTTCTGCGTTGGGATGCTGCTGGTTGTGCTGGGCGTACCTCTTTTGTGGAAATTGATTGTACGAAAATCTCATGCCCACGTGCACGAGCATACAGGCAGCACCCATATTCATTTCCATTCACATGCACAGTCACACTCAAACGCTGATACTACAAGCCACAAGCATACTCATCTAAAAAGGTCGCTGCTTATCGGGATGCTGCATGGTATGGCTGGAAGCGGTGCCCTAATGGTGCTGGTGCTCGGCACCATGTCCTCTGCGCTTCAAGGGCTGTTCTTTCTTCTGGTCTTTGGTGTGGGTTCTATACTGGGCATGGCACTCCTTAGTAGTGCAATAAGTCTTCCCTTTAGGCTTGCGACCTCAAAGTCACTGAAACTTAATCTGTGGCTTCAGGGAATAGCTGGGTGTATCAGTATTATTTTAGGTATCCTGATAATGTGGCAAACAGGGATAACTGGCGGACTCTTTAACTTCATAGGTTGATTTTTCTGCATCATTATATCAAAGTAGTCAGATTTGTCTTCCATGTTATTTATGGTTTATCAAGGGGGGGGGGGATCATAGCAGGTTTTATTGCCAAAAAGTAGTATTTTATGTAACAAATGGGCGAATTTGTCGTAAATAACTTGACAAGACAAAATAAATGAGTTATCCTGCACGCAAATCAAGGAGGTGAACTTAGATGCAAGCATATTGTATGAAGTGCCGCGCCAAGAAGGATATGTCAAATGCAAGGCAGATTACCATGAAGAATGGTAAGCCAGCGACTCAGGGCGTTTGCCCCAGCTGTGGCACCAAGATGTTCAGGATTGGTAAGGGGTAGTTTGCTGGTATCATTGGTCTAATGGATAAATAAAGGTAAGCGAGGCCGGGCAGCAAGGCTCGGCCTTTTGCGTTGTCTTGCTTTCGTCAAATAATATCCATTAATCGGGAAAGGCCTTATACCCATATTCACTTTACACTTCTAGGGTCATGCCGTCATAGGCGAAGCTGATTCCTGGGTATTGTGCCTCTAAAGCGCAGTAATCATCGTAGCTGCGGTTCCAGTATTCCTCCAAGTGTACGAAAACGGTTTTTTTTGCGCCGATGCGGTTTGCTATTTGCATCGTCTGTTCAAAAGTGTAGAGCGTGGTTCGGGAAACGTGTTCGTCAGGATAGATAAAGTTGTGTTTTAAGCCCGTTTCGAATATGCCAGGTTGTATTATAAGTAAATCTGCGCTCTGCACCTCGTCGTTGTGCTCGGGAAAGGGCTTTAGGTCGCAGGGGGCATAAATCACCTTGCGGCCGTTCTTATCAAAAACATAGATAAATACTGTCTGCGAGTAGCGGTTTATTGGGATAGCGGTGATTTGAACGTCGCTGATCAGGGACTTGCCCTTCAAAGGTTTGATTCGGACAAAGCCTTTTTCTAGATAGTAATCGATCATCGGATCGAATTGAGAGCTAATCTTGCTGAGTCGTTTGCTTATTTGTTCGGGGATCGTTAAACAAATCTGCTTTTCTGGATAAGCGCTCCAGCTGCGAAAGTCGAGTGTAATCTGCTCGGTAACGCGGAATCCCTCCAGATGGTCCGGGTCTAGGTGTGTAAACATAAGATGATCGACGCGGTTTATATCGCAGCGATTGAGCTGGATTGAAACCTCTGCAGGTGTGTCGATCAGCAGTCCTATGTCATGCAGATAGGCGGAAGGGCCGGAACGGGCATATGGGATCCCTTTTACCCTAGCCTCTGTGCAGACCTTGCACTGGCACAGAGGTTTGGGAATTACTGCGCAGCCGCCGGAGCCCAGTATTGTCCATTTCATAGGCAATAATAGAGCTGAGCATATGTATTTTGATCATAAGAGCTCATCTCTTTTAGGTACGCATGTGTTTCAGGCTACCGTCCATAGTGCCGCGAACCTTTTCCCGTTCCTCGGCAAAGTCGAAACCGGTCCAGATGCCGATGGAGCCCAGTATCGAATCCTGCGGGTGGTACTTCTGGAATATCTTGAAGTAATAGGCCGCCTCCCGGCTGTTGATGGTAGCTTTGGGATTTTCAGCTTTGATACGCTGGTACTCGTCCTCGCTTATCTCGGACTCGGCCAGTTTTTCACCGAGGTCCTCGCAGCCCGCGCCCTGAGTGTACTGTACTTTGTAGCGCCACAGTATATCCTCGGGCAGATAATTGGTTTCTTGGAAAGCTTTGCGTAGAATCCATTTTTCGATGTTGGCCCCGATTTCTTCCGACCTATGGATTTTGAGTTCGGGTGGTATCTTCATGGATAGGTCGACCATGGCCTCGTCAAGGAAAGGCACCCTCAGCTCTAGGCTGAAGTACATGCCCATGCGGTCGGCACGCTGCAGGTTGATATTGTGCAGATTGCCTATGCAGCGGTGAGCCTCCTTGTTTAGAACATCCATCGGATAATTTTTCATGTAGTGGTAACCGGTGAACAATTCATCCGCACCCTCTCCGGTGAGCACGACAGTCACGTGCTCTGCCGCCAATTTGCAGGTAAAGTAGCAGGGTACGGCGCAGCGTACGAGCGATGGGTCGTAGCTTTCCAGCTTTTTGATGACCAAAGGCAATGCCTCGTAGTATTCGTCTTCGGTAAAGATAAGCTCGTGATGAATTGAGCCGATATGAGCCGCGGCAACACGGGAGGCTTTGAGGTCATCACTCTCGATCCCGTTTTTATCTTTCATGCCCACCACGAAGGTGTGCAGATTGGGGATCTCCTCGGCGGCGATTGCAGCTACCAGACTGCTGTCCAGTCCTCCGCTACAGAAGGAGCCCACGTGGATTTCCTTATCGGCAAGCAGTCGCTTCTTAACCGCTTTGATAAATGTTTCGCGGATCACTTTGCGAGTCTCGTCCACATCGGTCATTATGTGATCCTCGATCGGCGGGACCTCATAGTATTGCACGAATCCCTCTTTGTTGGTGTAATAATATCCGGCGGGAAATTCGTGAACCTCGTCTACATCGGCCAGGCTCATGGCACCCAATTCGGATGAGAAGTAAAGTTTATCTTCTATATAGCCGTAGTAAAGTGGCTTGATCCCTATAGGATCGCGGGCGAGCATATAATCTTCGCCATCAGATATGGCAAACGCAAACATACCGTCCAAATCATACACACACGCCGGACCTTTCTCCTGATACAGACGTAGAATGACCTCGGTATCGGAGTCGGTGGTGAAATCGTATTTAGCAACAAGGCCTTTTCTTAAATCTTTGAAGTTATAGATTTCGCCGTTGCAGATGATACTAGTTTTGCCGCCGTTAGTCGTAATCGGCTGATGGCCTTTGAGCACATCGACTATAGAAAGTCTGGTGTGCCCTAAAACGATGTTATTGAAAACATACATTCCAAGGTCATCCGGCCCGCGGTGGGGTAATGCATCCAGCATTCTGTCAATAGTTGCTTTATCCCGTACTCCGAAGCAACCCGCTATTCCACACACAAAAAATCCTCACTTAATTTACGCGCCATATATCCAGGCTAGCACGTTTGCTTACCCAGATCGAATACCTCACGTTATTTATGTCCCTAGCTTAAGCTAAAAAGTGGGAGCTATTAATAAATCGCAAGTTTACATTTGATATTATTTTTTATTCTGATCACCTAAAATGTGTCAGGCCTTTGTGAAACTGTCTAAAGTTTTTATAGCAGTAAAAGCGTCTAAACAAAAGGCGTCTGCACCTATCTCCTCAGCATATTCATCAGACACAGCGGCGCCGCCGATGAGAATTTTAACCTTTTCTCTAAGACTGGCTTCTTTGAGAGCCTCAATTACCACTTTCATTTCCAGCATAGTGGTGGTTAGTAGGGCGGAAAGCCCGATATAATCCGGGTTTTCGTTCTTAACATAGTCAACGATCTTTTCGGCAGACACGTCAATCCCTAAGTCCTCCACCTCGTAGCCGGCACCTTTGAGCATGATGGCAAGTATGTTCTTGCCGATATCATGGATATCGCCTTTTACGGTGGCTATAGCGAGCTTAGCCTTGGGTTTTATATTTGCCTCCGCAAGCAGCGGTTTGAGAATGTCCATGGCTACTTCTACTGCTTCGGCGGAGGCGAGCATGTCGGGAATAAAATACTCCTTGGCCTCAAATTTTTCGCCCACCACTTGCATCCCGCCGGTTAGAGCTTCATTAACTATCTCATCCGGCGCTATCTTAGCCTCAATCGCCGCTTCGGTCAGCTCCTGAACCCCCGGCGTTCCTGAGAATCCCTCGTCTATACCTTCGTCGGCTTGGGTTTTGCGGCCTTGTATGACGTTGTCTTTAAGTTTGGCTACAATCTGGTGAGTCATTACTGTTACCCTTTCGCATATACGTTCAACCTGGGTAGTAGCCCAGGGATTTCTCTAAATATTTTGGTGGTGGTAGCTTCGTCGATATGCTCTACCGGTTTTGCCAACAGCTCCTTCATTCGTTTATGAGCCAGCGCCAGCACACTATCGCTGTTGCCGTCCTCCTCGAACGGATATACAGGCGATATCTGTCCGCTGCGCATTACCGGTCGCAAATGCCGGATGAACAGCTTCTGCGGCGTTGCTGTCACCTCTTTTATCTGCTGTTCGATTTGTTCAAGATCTGCTTGCTCAATGTGCGGCTGATTTAAGAAGAACTTGATCATCTTAAAATGTGCATCGTCTAGAACCGCTTGAGTTAGGCAGAATATGGAGTTACATTCCAGCAGGCCAAAAGCGCAGTGCAGGTACTGAGGCCCGCTTAAAGCGACTAGAATGTCGGAAAACAATCGCTCGATGGTCGATTGCTGCCCCGGTATTTTGGCATCGCACACGCCGGAGGTCGAATAGTTGGGTATATTGTAATATCGCGCCATCTGCACGCAATCTATGTTGTACTGACTGGTTTCTATAGCGCCGTAGGAATCACCCAGCGTGTCCATGCGCGCCCTTACCGGCACGCTGCCGTACAGCAGCGGTGTTCCCGGATTGACCAGTTGGCCTAGAGTTATGCCCGCCAGTACTTCTGCGTTTATCTGTGCCATTATGCCCGCCTCTTTAATCGGAGCCGATGTTCCTGCCTGCGGAGATGAAGATACTGCCGACAGCAGCCCTCTCTTACAAATCTCAATGAAGGTATCTGTAGTGTCATCTACAAATTGCAGTGGGCTTTTTACTAAACAGGTGATAAACGAGATCAATGGATTTTCTTTTAAAGCGTCTTTTCCTCCTGCAATCATTTCGGCCATTTTAACCACATTATCAAGCTGCGCTAGGCTGGTTAGGCCGGACATAACGTGCTTAGTGGTATTGTTTAGGGAGGCAAAAAACTTGTTTACATCTTTGTTGTCCTCGTTTATATCTTTATCCTGAATGTTTACGGTGCGAATGTAACCATCGACAGTCTCCAAGTGCTCGCAGACATGTGCTGAGCTGCATAGGTCGGCCACTGTGCCGCGCCTGGGATGAAACTCCGGTACCTGAATCTCTCTCGACGGATCATCTTTTTTTACATAGGACGCGATCTCTACATCCATCCAGATATTTGTTTCCGATCCGGTGATGAAGTATACACGAGGTTCATTGCCCTTCATTATCAGCGCGTTGTCCGGATCGCGAGCACCCAACTTGACCGTGCTCGGTGCTTTTGCAACAGCATCCATAACCAGTTTTTCTGGTATTCGGATATGCCAGCAGGGGTGGTCTCCAGTCTCGACATCGACAACGGTTGCACCAGCCTTTTTGAATATCTTTGCGGCTTGGCTGTTGTAAGACAGCAGGCCGGGATCGTTTAGAATGCGCATTGATGAATCGTGGATGCGCTTCAGTTCCGCATAGGTTAGTCTGGTAATGGGGTTTTTAACCAGGATTCCTTCTCTTGACACTTGGTTCCTCCTCAAATATGCAAAGACACCCTCGTATCGTTAAAAAGCCTAGGGATTATTCATTAAGAGTTTAGCGCTTCTATTACTGATATTGCCTGAAAGCCGTCGGCACCGAATCCATCCGCGCCGATATCTTTGGCGAACTCCTCGGATACGGGCGCGCCACCGATGACGACCTTTACATTGTCCCTAATACCGGCGGCTTTGAGTGACTGGATGATGTCTTTC
>Ga0187833_10000069_pt1 | contig 97812 bp, 89 predicted proteins | sample ETNtaG_37_FD_167968 | JGI IMG/M metagenome (GOLD analysis project Ga0187833, IMG submission 167968) | Marine microbial and viral communities from oxygen minimum zone, Eastern Pacific Ocean - ETNP2014_SV_400_PacBio MetaG (Illumina Assembly) | ecosystem: Environmental > Aquatic > Marine > Hypoxic... | reverse complement strand
GATGAAGGTCTCTCGGTTCTCGAAGATGCAGTCGGCACGCTTTCCGATTCGCTCGAAAAGCAAGAGCTTCAGGAAATTTACGAGAACCTAAGATATTTAAATGCAAGTGTCGGTGCCGACTCCAGAGAAAGGCTTAAGGTAATGATGGGGGATTTGGAAGGAAAAATGCAACTCAGCAGACAGGAAAGAGGAGGAGCAGCACCTGTTGAGTCAGAGGACACACCAAAATGGTTCAAGCCGGACACTTGGACAGCGAAACAGAAATCAACGGCCAAGAAAGCTCTTGGAATAGGAGCATTAGTAGTTGCGGGAGGATTGCTTGCTTACGCTCTCACAAGTGGTACAAAGAAAGCTGTCGGAGCGGTCAAAGAAAAAGCGGGTTCGTTCTGGAAGTACATATTTGGAGGAGCTGTACTTGCAGTCGTTGGCGTAGGCGCATACTTTGGAATAAAAAAGGCACTGGATTTTAAGGAGAAGTTAGAAATGATTAAAAATTTCGAAGCTAAGCTAAAAGAATTGAAAGACCAAATGAAGAATGCAACAGCGGAGCAGTTAACTAAGCTGAAAGAGGAATATGATCGGATTAAAGAAGAACTTGAGGCAATTAAAAACGGCGAGAGAGATGCAGATGCAGAGGAAGAAGAGGAAGGATCTGGTGAAGCAGAAGAGCCTGACGAAGGAGTTGATGCGGATGAAGTATTGGATACAGGGGCAGAAGCTTTGGGAATGCGTTTTGCAAAGTACAGGTTGGAATTTCAATATGATGTTGCAAGTGGATTAGGTCTGGATTCACCTTCTGATGTGTTAACTGAAGCAAGAGAGATTATGTCTCTTTCGAAAGATCTGAAGTTAGGTGAGATATTTAGTTGTATTAATGAAGGTGGCGATGATGCGGACTTCATCAAACTAATAAACAAGATATATAAGTCTGATGATTACTTCGAAAAACTAAGCCCAGAAAAGAAAGCAAAAATGCTCAATGCGGTTATGCTTGTTGCAGGTTATTTTGCAAAAAACCGAGAAAGATTAGATGAGCTAGCTGAGTATTACGGAAAAAACAGCGCAAATGAACTATCTATTCTTGAAGTGTGCAATGCTTTATCTAGTAGTTCAGTTTGTTGCTCTCAAGCCAGAGATTTTGTTATCGAATCGGCAAAGGATTGGAATATAACATGCAGCCTTCCGGATTTTTCGAATCTGACCGGAAATATGTTCAAGCAGGGAAGCGAATTTATGGAGCAGCAAAAGTTTGGTTGTGTATTTGGATCGTTGGGACTTCCAATCGAAAACATGGAATCGTTCCACAAAAATTCCAAAGATGTAGCTGAGTGGTGTGTGCAACAAGGTGATGTTGCTTTAGAGACAGTATTAAACAGCCCCAATATTTTGCCGTGGGAACCCGAAGATGAAAGATCGAAATTAACTTTGGCAATGCTCAAGCACGTTAAAGAAAGTCAGGATCTAAGACAGACACTCTATGGATCATTGTTTATTAATAAGGAGAACAGGAGTGAAATGGAACAGCAATGTGTTGATGGGATTGATGAGATATTCGGATCAGGAAAAATACATCTCTCGGATGCTTATCAGGTTTTCCATATTACCGAAGGCGGAGGAGGTTCTTCTGCTCAAATGCTTGCAATGAAGCTTGTGTCTATATTTAACAAACATGATAGACATGATCTTGCAGCTGATCGATACCATGCTTTTATGGGATACATTACGGAAGGACTTCTAAAAAGCGGATTATCCGTGGAAGGCATATCCGTCCAGTTTGGTTTGTCGGAGGAAGCTGCAATTGAGTTCTCTAATACTGCTTTATACTTGCAAGAACAAGCCGGGTCGTGGTTATGGAATATTATTACCGATTTGAATGCATGCAGAAGAAACAACCCAATAATGTTTACCATTGGTGCCGGTTCGGCTGCGATTATTGGCGGTGGAGCAATCCACAAAATGTATAAGGCAGGAAAGGCAACTGCAAAATGGACCGTGGCGCATACGGCTATGTACAAGTATGAATATTACAAAGATTTGATTAATAAGCTTGCCATAGTTGATTTGGATGACGCTGGTGATGTGATGAAGTTCATTGATAATAATGGCATTGCAAAACGTATTGCCAGGCAGACTGGTATGTCGATGGATGATGCAACCAAAAGGGCGGTTGAATTGATAAAGTCCGAACACGCTTCCGCAAATAAAATTGCAAAAAAAATCAGGGCTTTGGAAGACGGCAAGAAGCGTTGGTGGCAAGTAACCAAAAAATATAATGAGTTTATAGATAGATTCAAAGAAAAACAGAAGGCAAGGCAGGTACTTAGGAATGCAAGCGTGATAAATGGTGCGGATGATGCAGTTGATCTAACCAAGGTTGATGAGTTTGCAGACATTCTCAAGCAACTTGGTGCTTCCGAAGATGTTATTAAAGCTGTTAAAGGTCTAAAAATCTCCGAAAACATGACGGATATCCTAAAGGCCAATCCGAAATTTGCAAAAGCATTTGCGAAGCACATATCACATATGGATTCCGGTAAGGCAGCGAGGATCTTAAGCAAGATGGATGATGCTTTTGGAGCGATTGACGATGTTGCTCAGGCCCGAAGGCTTGCTAAAGCAATGAATTCTCCAAGAAAGGTGGCCAAGTTTGTTTCGGCAGTTGATAAATGCAAAGACGTAACAAAATTATTCAGAGGATGGGCAAAAGTCGCAAGAGTGCTGGATGTACTTGGCGTTGTTGGTGACATTGCCGGCTTCTGGTTTGTATGGGAAGAAATAGGAGAGACAGCGGAGGAAATCGAAAATATGAGTAACGAAGAATTAAAAGAACTCATGGAAGGACGTTACAAATATCTTTATGCGGAATTGGGAATGTGCGGTATTGGTGCAGGAGCTTGGCTGGTTGCCGGATTTGGAGGTGCGGCTGCATCTGCAGTTGCAACACCGGTTGCGATTGCAACTATTCCGATAACTGCTGCTTTGTACATTGCATACGAAAATCACAAGTGGCAGGAAGATATCACAAAGACAGATGAAGACTGGATGAATTCGCACGAAGCACACGAGCTTATTGCCATGATGCGTTCCCAGGGTTTCACCGAGTCTGTGCGACAGGAATCGGAAGCTATGTTTGGAGGTTCATGGTACAATTTCGTGTCAGCATTCTGTTTGCCTCTGGAGATTTACGATTGGGTATCTGGAAGACAAACTGAAGAAATAAAGAGAGTAGCTCAGCAAATGAGGGATCTGAATGATGAGCAATTACAAGCGTTAGTTGGTCATACTACAACAATGACTGTGCCGGAACAGGTAATGGGAGAAGATGGAGAGCCGAGGGATCTAAAACCCGAAGAATTAGAGTCCATTCAAAAAAAGGCCAGGGCTTATGTCGAAGCAAAAGTGGCTTATATCAAGGCACAAAGCAACAGTCATACTCATCCAATAAAATCCGGTGCGGACGTGCGCAAGCTTATGGAGAATGCAGAGTACTTTGCACTGCTAATGGCTAATGAAGATGATCTTAAGGCTGAATTGGAGCGGGCGAAAGAGGCAGATGACAACAAAACAGTAGCCACTTTGGAAAAGATTCTGGATAACACTCGAAGTGATGAGGATAGAGCGGTTCTATACAGAGAGCATCATGAGAGACAGCAACTTGAGGTTCTGTATGCACAGGCAGTTATACAAACTGCCATGGGAGATACGGAAGAAGAGAAAGAAAAGGCCAAGGAAATGCTTGGAGTTATGGTTTCAAATCAGATTTATAAGAGATCGGAGAATATAATTCTCGAATTCAAAGTAAGATGCGAAGAAGCAAATTTCCCATGGTTGGATACTACTCAGAAAACTGAGTTGGAAATGTACATGTTTGCGAAATTCGGGAAGATGGTTGAAGAAAAAAGTTCAGAGATTACCGAATTGGTTCAAAAGCGAGTAAAAGAACAGATGAATGGGGAAGAATCTGATTCTGCATTCAATAATTTGATTGATGAACTGGAAGAAAGGCATCTTGAAGATGTAATTGTAGAAATCAAAGATTTCTTCCTGGGCGATACTCCGGAAAGATTTTATGAAAGGCTGAAGGATGATACAAAGCAGCATGCTCAAGTTCTTAAGTTTCTTGAAAAGCAACAGGAGCTTGCTACTGCCAAAGAGGAGCTTGATAATTTAGTGATCTCGGATCCTCAGAAAAAGCGTAAACGAGAGATAGAATTAATGAATCAGATCATGATTCTCGAGAACTTCTTCAGATACAACAATATTTTGGTGCGCTAATAGTGCATAATACTTGTTGTGCCCCTCAGCTACTCACAACTGCGTACCTACCTGGCTTGCCCGAGGCAATACGAGTATCAAAGTATAAAAAAACTGCCACGAGGGATTTCGACTGCGGAGAGTTTCGGTTCCTCAGTTCATAATTGTTTGAAGAAGTTTGGGGAAAAGGAATACAGTGGTCAGAAGTCAGTGGTCAATGATCAGGTTGGGATGTTTGATAACAATCAACCTTCAACTATCAACCTTCAACTCGAAGATCTGATTGATCTTTGGAAGCAATCTTTCATCATCGACACTTACAAAAGCAGAGTCGAAGCCGATTTTCATCGCCAGAGGGGAGAGGAGATCATGAAAAAGTTTTTTGAATGGTGGAAATCAGAAAATCGTCAGGTTATGGGAGTTGAAACGAGTTTCAAGATTGATGTTGGTGGAATTGTTGTTAGTGGGAGAATTGATCGTATCGAAAAAGGCATCAAGGTCATCGACTTTAAAACTACTCCGACTCGAACCCAGGAAGAGGTTGATGCTGATCTTCAGCTTTCAATCTATGCAATGGCGGTTAAGGAGCTTTTCGAAGAGTATCCGTCAGAATTAATGATGCTTTATCTTAATGATGATGGTGTGACTGAAATTAGGACCGAAAGATCAGAATCTCAGCTAAAAGACGCAGTAAAACAGATCACTTCCGTCAGCAACTATATAAAGGAAGGGGAATTTAAACCGCGCCCCTCAGTTACGGCCTGCAAGAGGTGTCCTTATAAGGGAGTGTGCGATGTGGCGGCTGTTTGATACAATGCTAAACATGCAATATATACAAAATCTTTTAAGTACATATCCATTTCTTATTCCTATCGCAGTTCTGCTTCTATCGGAAATTGTAAAAGTGATAAACAGAATCCGTGAAGGATCCGGTGAACGCTTATTGTTTCGCCAGGGTGGTATGCCAAGCTCCCATTCTGCTTTCGTAACATCGCTCCTTATTGTGGTAGGCAGAGAATCAGGGTTGGAGTCGGTTGATTTTGCCCTTGCTGCGGTTTTTTCCGGAATCGTTTGGTACGATGCCATTGCTGTCCGCGGTACTGTTAGCAAACATGCGAAAGCGCTTAATTTGATGCAGCAGATACATAAATTCTCGGATGAAGTAGGTCATACATTGCGGGAAGTGGCTGTTGGCATAGCTTTCGGTGGCACTGTAACACTTGTGGGCATAGCGCTATCTTGAGAGGAAACAGAGGTTTCAGAGGAAACAGAGGTTTCAGAGGATTTTATTATGAATAAGATTGAAGATAGTGATGACAAGACATCTTCTGTTTCTTCTGTTTCCTCTGTCTCTTCTGTCTCTTTTACAGTACTTCCTCTGAATCCTTAATTTTGATACAGTTATCTCATGTATCTTTCCCAGCTATTCACAAAGACTTCCAAAGAGTCTCAGACTGATGCGACTGCTATTAATGTAGATCTATTAACCCGTGCGGGATTCATTCACAAGACGATGGCGGGAGTTTACTCATTCTTGCCTTTAGGATGGAAGGTTTTAGATAAAATTGAGGATATATTGCGTGAAGAGATGGACAAAATAGGATCAGAGCTTTTTATGCCGGCGCTTTCACCGACAGCGAATTGGGAAAAAACCAATCGATTGGATACAGTCAGTGTTCTTTTCGAAGCTAGGCCTGCCAATGAGGCTTCGAAGTCCATTAATGATGCGAGATATGTGCTGAATTCAACTCATGAAGAAGTAATTACTCCTATCTTTCAAAGATTCGTTTCCAGTTATCAGGATCTTCCATGTGCTGCTTATCAAATTCAGACAAAATTTAGAAACGAACCCCGTCCAAAGTCAGGTTTGCTTCGGAGCCGTGAGTTTAGGATGAAAGATCTTTATAGTTTTCATACAACGGAGAAAGATATGATTGATTATCTGCACAAAAAAGCCAAACCAGCATATGAAGCATTCTTTGATAGGATTGGGATTGGAGATCTAACTGAAAATGCATTGGCTTCCGGTGGTGACTTTAGCAAAGAGCCTTCTGTCGAATTTCAAACTCGTTGCGAGACTGGCGAAGATCATGTATTTCATGATCCGAAATCAAAAGTAAATTATAACCGCGAGATATGTCCTTGCTTGGCGCCACCATGGGGAGATCCGAAAGAGGAGGAAAGGGAAAGGGAGGACAAAGTTGGGAAGGGGATTATCGGAGTGGAAGAACTTGCTGAGTTTTTGAAAATCGAAGTGGAAAGGACTACCAAAACTCTTCTTTTTGAAACTGACAATGGAAAGGTAATCGCAGCAGCTGTTCGTGGCGGTTACGATATGAACGAGGAGAAGCTTATAGAGGTTGCCGGATGTAAATCACTAACATTAGCCTCAGTAGCGAAAGTAAAAGAAGTTACAGGAGCTGAAGTAGGCTATGCAGGTCCAATCGGTTTGCCCAAAGAGGTTAAGGTCTATTGGGACGATTCAACAAAGGGCAGAAAGAACTTTGAATGCGGTGCAAATAAAACAAATGAGCACAGCATTAATGTGAATTTTGGCAGAGACGTTGATGAGCCTAAAGAATTCTTCGATATCAAAATTGCAAGGGAAGGAGATCTGGTCCCGGAAACTGGAAAGCCGTATGAAGTTTTTCGTGCCTGCGAAGTTGGTAACCTGTTTACTCTTTATAATAAGTTCAGCGACAGCTTCGGTTTCACATATATGGATAAGGATGGAAAAGACAAGCCGGTATATATGGGCTGTTACGGACTTGGAACTTCACGGGTTATGGGTGTGCTTGCGGAGATATTTCATGATGAACATGGTCTTAAATGGCCAAGCAGCGTCGCGCCGGCAGATGCTCACATAGTTCCAATTGCGAAGAAAGATGGAGATGAGCCTTATAAAGAGGCGATTAAGCTTTATGAATCTCTGAAGTCATCTGGCAAGGAATGCATATTTGACGACCGACTTGGGCTTTCGGTTGGAGCGCGTCTTGCAGATGCTGATTTGATTGGAGTTCCTAAGAGAATCGTGGTTTCAGAAAAGACTCTGAAGGATGGTCAGATTGAGATTAAGGATAGGTCAACAGGGGAGGTGGATATGGTTAAGATTGCGGAGGCTAAGAAGGTGTTAAATAAATGAAAAGTTTAGTTTGCATTCCGCTTCGGAGCGGAACGTCTTGCGGGCTTTGCGTAAGCTAAAAAGTCGGAGTCCTCAAAAGTTTTTTTTGAGAGGGTATTGACTTCAGGTTTTTGAAGATCAGCATATGTAACTACCGGCCCGCCACCCTAAACCCACCCTCAGCCTTCGCGCTACGCGCTACGGCTGACAGGCTGGGGGGCGGGTGTATCTAAGTATCAGAGTATATGCGTCAACTTCTATTGCTCGCATATCATTAACCTCTTCCTTATAATAGGAGGCACTTTCCCAACTGATATATGAAAAGACTCTCACTACTCGTAGGCACACTTGGAGGAGCAATGGCAGGATACCTTCTACATAACAAGAAGCTCCGTGATCAGTTAGCTAACGCTAAGGATGCCGAAGAGGCTGCTAAGCTTCTTGGGAAGCATCTTCAGAAAGATGGAAAGAAAATCGCAAAACAGGTTCAGGATTTTGTAGCAAGTGATGATGTACAGAAAAATGTTGGCAAGGCGAAGAGCTTTGCAAAGAAAAAAGTGTCAGAAGCCAAGATGGAGATGGATGCAATGGTTTGCAAGGGGTCATGCAAGGCAAAGAAAGCGGCAAAGAAGGGGGCCACGAAAGCCAAAAGGTCTGTAAAGAAGAGTGCTGCCAAAGCGAAACGGAGCGTTAAAAAGGCAGTACGTAAGAAGAAATAGTATTGATTCAATTTTCCGTTGTTGTAAAAGATTCGTTCAGTTTCTGGGCGTTAGTCCAATTTTTGGCTTCCAGACAGCAAAGTCTAGCCTTGTATACAATCTGTATTCAGGAAATACATTTGCATTGCTTTCACTTTTACGCCACCATAGGCTACCTCTGTATTTTGTAACCTCTTTTCACTCATGAAAAAGTCAGTTGTTTCAGCCGTTTCCCTTGCCCTTACTTTCGGGTTTATTGCTCCGGCATTTGCCTATATGCCTTCCAGCGGATTTATTAGGCCTTCGCATAGAATGGAAGTCGAATCCATAAAGAATATGAGGGATGTAAGAAGACCATCTCGACGATTCATTCGAGATAACCGCGATCGTCCCATTCTTCTGGAACGCAAGGTTCGTAACCGCAGAACCAGCGTTACCACTTCTACACAGAAAACTTATCTTGAAAGAACGATTAGGTTGTATAGGGGACGAAGAAATAGAAATCGCGTACCCAAACTAGGTTCAGATCGTTACCGCACCCTCAGGCCAAACACCAGGTATTTCCGAAGGCAAGAAGAGCAATCATCTTTGCCTCCTTCATTGATTCAAACTGGTTCAGCTTATGATCGTCCAACCAGAAGGGATATTCGTGGAGGAAATGGGTATTTCTACAGAGTAAATGGACGGGATAGGAATATTTTGGAAGAGATGCAGAATAATTAATCAATAAGCGATCAAAACAGAAGGACTGCCAGTAATGGTGGTCCTTTTAAAATTATTGCTAAATTGCTAAATTGTTCGCAGAGCGAGATACAAACTCCGATACTAATAATTGATGCATCTAGCATGCGTAACGCTCTGTCGAACAATTTAGCAATGGAACATTTGGCATCACAAATAAAATCTTCAAATCTCCGTTTTTTCAAAGCAGTTTATAGTTTACAATGCCACGGATTTAGTTCTCCTTTTATTTATGATCGATTCATTTTTATCTTCATCTTATCTCCCGTTTTCAGATGCATTCTCGAATTCCCTCTTTGTAGTTCTGATTACTGCCGTATTGGCATTAATAGTTGCTGCAGTCTTTAGAATGATTATTGGTACCAAAGGTCAGGGAACAGAAAAAATGGAGGCGATTGCAAAGAGTATTCGTCAGGGTTCTATGGCTTTCCTCAAGCGTGAGTACAGCGTAATAGTTGTATTTGTAATTATCGTTGGAATTCTCTTGTTTGTTTTTCTGGATACAGGACTTCAGAATGCTCGCACAGGCGCATGGTCCAATCCATATACTGCAGTCAGCTTCGCTTTCGGTGCAGTTTGCTCTGTGCTAGCGGGTTTCATTGGGATGAGAACTGCGACGGCGGCAAACGTAAGAACTACACAGGCTGCGAGAACGGGATTATCTTCGGCACTCAGAGTTGCTTTCCTAAGCGGAGCGACTATGGGGCTTTCCGTTGTAGGATTAGGTCTTCTGGGACTTATTGGAACAATGCTGGTTCTAACTCAGAAATTCGGCCTATTTCTTCCTGATGCCCTTCAGGTAATTGCAGGATTCAGCTTTGGAGCTTCTTCGGTTGCTTTGTTCGGACGTGTGGGAGGAGGGATATATACAAAGGCGGCGGATGTAGGGGCTGATTTGGTCGGAAAAGTCGAAGCAGGAATTCCGGAGGATGACCCAAGAAATCCTGCTGTTATTGCAGACAATGTTGGAGATAACGTCGGCGATGTTGCGGGAATGGGAGCAGATCTGTTTGAAAGTTATGTCGGATCATTGGTTGCGGCGATGCTTATCGGGGTTACAGCCTCGGTTGCATGGGGTTCGAATATGGAATCTGCAATTTTGTTTCCGTTATTTATATCCGGTTTTGGAATTATCGTAAGCATAATCGGAACATTCGTAGTCAGGACAAGAAAGGGAGGTGAGAATGTGCATGGTGCTCTTAAGAATGGCATCTTCCTGTCTTCAGGCCTAATGATTGTTGGTGCATATTTCTTAAGCAAACAGATGCTTCCAGAAACGGTATATCTTGGAGTTTTCTTTGCATTGATATCAGGATTAGTGGTTGGAGTAATTATTGGAATGATTACGGAGTACTACACTTCCGATAAGTACAAACCAGTCAAAGGCTTGGCTGACGCTTCCAAGACCGGAGCGGCAACAACGATCATTGATGGCCTTGCTCTCGGATACGCCTCCACCTTTCTTCCTGTTCTATTCATATGTTTGGCGATTGCAGTTGCATACTTCTCCGCAGGGCTTTATGGAATTGCAATAAGTGCAGTAGGAATGCTTTCAACTCTTGGAATAACTTTGGCTGTAGATGCTTATGGTCCTGTTGCGGATAACGCAGGAGGTATTGCAGAAATGGCAGGACTTCCAAAACAAGTAAGAGCCAGAACAGATGCACTCGACTCAGCTGGAAATACCACGGCTGCAATTGGAAAAGGATTTGCTATCGGTTCAGCAGCCCTTACAGCGCTCGCGCTCTTTGCAGCATTCTCTACAGCTGCGGGATTGGAATCAATTAACTTAATGAATCCACTTACTCTTATCGGGCTCCTCTTGGGAGGCACACTTCCATTCCTATTCTCCGCAATGACAATGAAAGCGGTTGGACGTGCGGCGTTTAAAATGATCGAAGAAGTCAGACGACAATTCAGAACAATCAAGGGACTTATGGAGGGAGAAGCGGAAGCGGACTCAGCGCGTTGTGTAAGTATTGCAACTGCTGCCGCCATCAAAGAGATGATGCTCCCAGGTCTTATGGCAGTAGCTTCGCCTGTCGTCGTCGGCTTAGTTCTGGGAGCAGAAGCTTTGGGAGGACTTCTTGCCGGCGCTCTTGTAACAGGAGTACTCCTTGCAATCTCTATGGCAAATTCCGGAGGAGCATGGGACAACGCCAAGAAGTACATTGAAGCGGGAAACTTAGGTGGAAAAGGCTCAGATCCGCATAAGGCAGCTGTTGTAGGCGATACCGTAGGGGATCCTTTCAAGGATACTTCAGGGCCTTCTATAAATATTCTGGTCAAACTAATGACTATCGTGAGCGTACTCACTGTTGGATTGTATTCAGCACAGGGTATATTTTAATCTTAGTTTGTTTCTAGCGGCCTGCCCTCCGTAGCTCCATAAGGAGCGAAGGAGGGTTAAGTTGATGACGATCGTGAGCGTGCTTACGGTTGGGCTTTATAGTGCGAATGGGCTTTTCTAGAAATTTTGACAGAATAGTGGACTATGGTGCGATTATTCGTATAATAGTCCACTTTTCTTATGCCAAAACTACTATTCGAGTCAGGCGATGAGAATCTTGCTTATGAGGACGTAACTCTAAGGCCTTATAATTCATATGAAGATAGAGTTCGCGATTTGGCTTCAACAAGCCAGTGGGAGTCTGTCGGAATTCTTCATTGGCAGGCAACCGAAAGTGAAGGTTTAATTGATGTAGAATCAACCGACAAGGAAACATTGGCAAGATTACAACAGTCAGCACTTGAGAGTGCTGCTGAATATCGAAGAGCTCTAAAAGCTTTAGGCAATGAGTTGGGCGTTCCGGATTCATTGTCTCGTGATGATGTTAATTTCAGGCCTCCAGACGAATACGGAAATACTCCGATTGCAATTTCAAATATGAATAAGGTAACAGGCGAGAGACAAGCAGAAGCAGCTGCAAGAATGGGTGCTAATGCAGTGTTACCGCAGGATCTTACTGATAAACAGATGAGAAGAACTTCAAAATTCCTGCACTCGCGTAATCCAGACTATGAAACGGCAGTATGGTCCAAGGGCAATGCAAGATTAGGAGAGATTCAGCACTGGGCACAAAAGCGCGGCGCCAGAGCTGTTGCTGTTGTTGGCAAGCAGAAGAAATACAAAGGTGTAGTAAATCTTGACGAAGTTCCAGGTGGTATTAATGAAGATCAGAGAGCATCTGGACTAATGAGAACCGATTGGCCGACTGCCGGAACAGAAATGAGTGTGCGGGAAGCAACGGAGATTATGGATCGAAGAAGATTATCGATGTTACCTGTTATTGATGATGAAGAAAAATTGGTGGGTGCGTTTACAATGAACACTCCAATGCGGTTGCGGTACCAGCCGCACATTCATCCAAAAACAGGTGGTCTTGCAATGACAGCTGCAATAGGAGCATTCAACAATGATCCTGTTGAGCGAGCCAAGTTGCTTATTGATTTGCAAGTCAGGGGAATTGTCTTGGATGCCGCACACATAGATAATGGCATGATTGCTTACGACAATATTGAAAAAGTAAGAGATCTTATCGAGCAAAGGGCAAAAGGTCTTGTCACCTTGATAGTGGGAAATGTTGTAACAAAAGAGGGGACCAAGAATATTCTTGCATCGGGAGCTGATATTGTGAAAGTTGGTTTGGGTCCCGGGGCAATGTGTTCAACAAGGATAATGGCTGGAGTTGGGGTACCGCAATTTAGTGCAGTTATGGAATGTGCAAAAGAAGCAAGAAAATATGGAAAGCACATTTGGGCTGATGGAGGCATAGAGCATCCCCGTGATGCAGCATTAGCTTTGGCTGCAGGTGCTTCTCAGGTCATGCTTGGAACTGAATTTACTGCTACTCACGAAAGTCCGCCAAGGTGGCAAACAAGAGATGATGGCAGATTGTATATTGAATCTGCAGGAATGGCATCAAGAATGGAAGCTACTCTTCGAGCAAATGGTGGCAAAGGTAAAGAATCTGATATAGAGCTATTCAGACGCATAGTCGGTAGTCGCTCGGAGGGAGTAAGTGGTGTTCCAATATTCCCAAAAGAAGGAAGGATGTCTACAGCAGATATTATTCATCATTACGTTGATGGAATTACATCTGGAGTGACGTATTCAGGAGCTATGACGATAGATGAAATGTATAGGTTTGCTCGAATAATACTTCAGAGGCCCTCTGGATACGTGGAGGGGAAGCCTATGCAGATTTAAGCTTGAATTTTTTCTAATAACCACTAATATTTCCGCCAAAAAATGAATCCAATAGATGAACCAGATGCGTATCGGCAAACACAACTTGAACAAGATGCTCACGTGCTATTCGAAGTTCTTGATGATTGTTCTTTGCAACCTGTGGTTGCGAATGGAAAGCGTAGCGAAGATACCAAATTCATGTGGAATTCTCTTACAGAGCAAACACCTCCCACTCCACGCTATGTCTTAGATAGCATTGCGAGGCTTATGTTGTATGTTGGATCGGAAGTATTTACAAGAGCAACAAGGCTTAGCAGTGAAGAGGACAGAGGAGCAATTCTTGCATCCGCGATTCAACAACAATTACCCGAAGACATTGATCTTCCAATGGGATTATCCAGATGTGTAACTCAACCGAAAGATGATAGACCGGCTATCCCGCTGATTATGGAATTTGCGGCAACTCGCTTGCATTTTGATGGTATTACGAAGCATGAACCTAAAGAACAGCTTGCGGTTGTTGATGATCTAATAAGTACTGGTGGAACCATGAATGCTCAGACGCATGGCATAATCGAACAGACAAATCACAATATTGTCGGTGTTGTACTTGTGGCAGATAAAGGTTACGGGGGAGTCGAACGATTGCAAAATACTATGGGTGATTTAAAAGGAACCAATGGTCGTATCTATGATCCTGAACCGAAAGTTGTTGCTCAACTTGATCTTTCCGGTCCCAGATCTCAAGTTTCCAGTCTTTACTTGCCTGATGGTGAAACTTTACTGCATGACATTCGAGCTTCAATTGCTCGACGAGGGAGAGAGTTTATCGATAACAAAAAACAAGTACTGCTTACGGAGCATTTGGGTAGGACAAAGTGATAGTTAACAAAAGATGGAGATATATTGACACATAAGCCAAATAGTATATATTATGCGCAATGTGCGCTTATCGCATAACTAAAACCGGCGATGGAACGCTTACTTCTCTTGGGCAATTAAATGAACGTATTATTCAAGGGGATGGTACGGAATTTAAAGTTGGAGTTGCACAAGCTGTTATTACATGGGGGGAAAAGGACTTGGGAGATAAAAGCCTGGATCAGGACATGCTCAAGGACAATTTAACGAGAATTGATGAAGTAAAACAGTATGTAAATTTAATGATCAGAAGCTTTCTTGCGAGGATCGGACTTAATGGAAGAATTAATGACTTTCGATTTACTCCGGAAGGTTTTGAACTGCAGGCGCATGCGGACCTGGAGTTCTTTTCTTCCAGAGATAATGATACCGGTACTATTGAATATCCTCTTTACGATGCTTTCGCTCGACTGCTTGAGCAGGGGGATGTACGCCCTAAGGTAGCAGAACTTTTCACACTGCCTCCCAATGTTGAGCCGTATTGCGGAGAACAATTGGATGAAATGATTGGGCATGGCAGGCTTCACGTTTCTGATCAACTGGAATACGATGCAGATGGAAATTTAGAAATTCCATTAGAACTGGATGCATGGTTTAGAAGAAATCTGGCAAATGCACTTATCGATAATGATTGGCCTTGGCTTCTTGCGGATGGTGGCAAACGTTTTCTTGCAAGATTCCAACCTCCTCAACGAGGCAAGAGAAACGGCCATTCAAATTTACTGCCACCGTTTGATATTCGCGGATTTCGTTGGGATGCGAGCTTAGAAGATATATTGATCTTGTCGGAAGACACTACTCACGATGATGTTAAACACAGCAATTCGCTTTGGATAAGCACCGGTTTAGGCCAGAGAGATGCAGGCACAAGCCAGCTCAGGCATGCCGAATTGAACACCGGAAAGAGTGATGTATCTCAGGAAGAAGTCAGGTTAAACGGGAAGTTATTTCCTCTAACTCCTGAATCAGAAAGAACATCAGTCAGCGTACCTCGAACTGTCATTGAAAGATCCGGAGAACAGTTCTATAGCCGGAGAAAAGATGAAATTATTAGGCTCACCGCAGAACTAGATGATGTTGATGGAGCGGAGGGCCTGATTGTTGGAGCAGATGGAGTGATATTAATTCCAAGTGACAGCCCAGAGGAGCTTTGGGCTGATGCGCGATATGCAGCTGTTCATGGAAGAGCTAGTTGTGGCGATCTTCAGGGACAATTAGCTGATGCACAAGAAAGATTCGAAGCAGATCCTGCAGTACAAGCATTGCAATCACTTATTCAGCGCAATGCAGGCTCTCACCATACTTTGAAATATGCACTTGTGTGCAAAACATTGCCCAATCCGCATGAAATCAGACAACTTGCGGGAGAAACCGGCATTTGGACATACATTTCGAGCCGTCTTCGAACCGGCAATGGTGTTGCCGATGAGGTTAGCGATCATCATGAAACAAGTATAGAGACCGGATGGATGGAAGCGCTAAGTGATATGGTCAGAAAAGGGGAATCGCAGATACTTTGGTCTGCACCCGGGGGTCGTCTAAGAGCTTTGCAGGGAGTTTCGTTTATCGATATCGATCGATTGGAGCAATTCAGAAATCTATCGAGTGTCGATTCATTCTTCTGTTCCTTTACGCAGCAATCGACAGATCTTTTAAGAGAACAATTACCTCCGTATATTGAAGCAAGACTACAAGATGACCCTAACTATGGAATTGCTTCGGGAGCTTCATCCGGCTGGATGACGATTCTGTCGGAAATTGTTCAGAAATATCCTCAAGTTCAGTTGATTGGAGCTGCGAATGTATTACCGAACCAAACGCCGAATGATTCTGCTCATGCGTTCGCACTATTTGACGGAAGGCACAGGAGGCACAGGCAGACAAACCTTGCCTATTGGGGCGACAGATTTATAACGGTCAACGGAGGTAGAGGAACAATGGGTGAAACAACGGAAGAACTTGTGGATATGACAACGCGATTTACAGTTCCATGTCCTGTACCTCTAACAGACTTGCTGCCAACCGCAAAAGATGATCATTATTGGCATCATTTAGTTGAACAATACAGACGATGTGAAAAGGATGGATTTGCTGATGAATGCATTCTCAAATTAATGGTGCCTACTTGTTCTCTTATGGAAACTCGAGATGCATTTGAGAAATTCAGGCGAGATCCGGTTGAATGGTGGCAAGAGAGAAATATCCCACAGCATTTCATTACAGGAGGACTTAAAACACATGCCTACAATGCTAAGCTTACGGGACGCAAAGTGGCAAAGGACTTAAGGCCCGGATATGAGCACTATGACATAGATCCGGACAAGATTTTGGTGGTTTAAATCTTCTCTTGAAATCAGCTCAAAAATCTGTAAACTGCCCAGCGGGCGGGTCCCCCAGAACATAGGGATTGCCCATTTTTAAAATGATTCCACCTAAAGGCACAAAAAAGGCGAGTAACAAAAAACCAAAAACCAAAAACCAGCAGACAACCTCTCCCCGCTACATCATTACAACAGGAGGAGTTTGTTCAAGTTTAGGAAAGGGAATAGCAACAGCCTCGATGGGAGCGATTCTAAAAGCATGTGGACTCAAGGTTTTTGTAATGAAGCTTGATCCGTACTTAAACGTTGATCCCGGGACAATGAGTCCGTTTCAGCATGGGGAAGTGTTCGTCACAGACGATGGAGCGGAAACGGATCTGGATCTTGGGCATTACGAACGCTTCATAGATACTCCAATGAGTCAGCTTAGTACGATTACGACAGGACAGGTTTATTCCTCAGTTTTAGCACGCGAACGCAGAGGAGATTTTCTTGGAGGAACAATTCAGATAGTTCCGCACATTACAGACGCAATCAAAGATAGAATGATCAGAGCTGCGGAAGAAAGCGGAGCTGATGTAATGATGGTTGAGATTGGAGGAACGGTTGGCGACATAGAAGGCGAACCGTTTATGGAAGCACTCAGACAATTCAAGTCCGATTTAGGTCCGGAGCGTGTTTTCCACGTGCATCTGACGCTTCTTCCGTACTTAAAAGGATCAAAAGAACTTAAAACCAAACCGACTCAACTCTCTGTCCGCGAACTCAGGCGCATTGCACTCCAGCCGGACATGATTATGGCGCGTGCCGACTACAAGATTCCAAAGGAATTGCTCGATAAGATCAGTAAGTTCTGCGGAGTTGCTCGCGAAGCTGTAATTCCTGCTCAAACTGTAAGCTCAATTTACGATGTTCCAGAAAACTTCCAGAAATATAAAGTTGCAGAGATTATCGGAAAGCAATTAGAGCTTGGAAGCTTAAAACCGGACATGTCAGAGTGGAAAAAGGGGAGAGAGAGGCACGAGAAAGCAGTGAAGGAAGTCAAAATCGCGTTAGTTGGAAAGTACACGCACCTTGAAGATGCATATATGTCAGTTATTGAAGCTGCCAAGACCGCCGCAGTTTATAATAAGAGGAAGGCAGAGATAGTTTGGATAGACTCGGAGAAATTGGAAGCTAAAGATAAAGAAACCTGGGACGAGCTTAAGGGTTGTGATGGAATAATAGTACCTGGGGGATTTGGGCTAAGAGGTATTGAAGGAAAGATTGCAGCCGCAAAATATGCCAGAACAAATAAGATTCCGTATCTTGGTTTGTGTCTGGGTGCACAGATCTTGGCAATTGAATTCGCGCGTTCCAAACTCAAGGATCCTAAGCTTACAAGTGAAGAGTTTGATGAAGAGGGGAAAGTCCCAAAATCAAAATACGTTGTACACTTCCTTCCGGGACAGCATAAGGGGAGGGCAAAAGGCGGAACTCTCAGGTTAGGCGCATATCAATGCAAATTGAAGAAAGATACTGTGGCTTACCGGGCCTATAAAGATTCAGATCAGTTGGGAGATGATGACACAATCTCGGAAAGACACCGTCATAGATATGAGTTTAATAACTCACTCAGAAAGAAACTGGAAGATAAGGGTCTAATATTCTCGGGTGAATGGCCAGAGACCAAGCTTATGGAGATTGTGGAGATCAAGGGGCATCCGTTTATGCTTGGATCACAATTCCATCCGGAATTTAAAAGCCGTCCGCATAGACCGCAGCCGCTATTCAATGCGTTCATGGAGGCTGTAGTTGGATAGCCGACCTCATCCCCCGGCCCCTTCTCCTGCAAGCAGGAGAAGGGGAGATAAAGGAATATTTCTTTATAAGCCCCCTCTCCTCCGCAGAGGAGAGAGGGTTTGGGGGTGAGGTCGGGTTGGGGATGAGGGTTTATTGCGCTAGAATTAAACTGATGAACCTCAGCCAAAAAATACTAAACGTCGAATTTTCAAACCCTACGGTATTGGCTTCCGGCATTTGGGGTATTACAGCTTCTAGCTGGAAGCGTGTTGTGGAGAATGGAGCAGGTGGAATTACCACAAAGTCGCTCTGGATCCGGGAACACAAGGGTCATCCGAATCCGACTGTTATTGCAAACGAACATTGGACGCTTAATGCTGTAGGACTTCCGGATGCTGGTCCCCAAAAAGCGCGCGAAGAGATTGGCGAGTACCTAAAAGATAAGCCTGCGCCTCTGATTGCGAATATTGTTGCGGGAAAAGTTGAGGACTTTGTAGCAATTGCAGAGATTATCTGCGGACTAGGACCGGATTTTCTCGAAGTTAACATCAGTTGCCCAAATGTTGAAGATGAATGTGGCAAACCTTTTGCCTGCAGCGCACCGGATGCGAAGAAAGTAACAGAAGAAGTTAAAAAAGTAAGCGGAGATGTTCCAATATTTATCAAACTCTCTCCGAATGTGGATGATATTGGAGCTATTGCAGTTGCTTGCGCGGAAGCCGGGGCAGATGGCTTCACGGCGGTTAACACTTTTGGGCCGGGAATGGCAATTGACCTCAAAAGCCGTCAGCCAATACTTGCTAATAAGGTGGGAGGACTCTCCGGTCCCGGTTTAAAGCCAATCGCAGTCAGATGCATACACGATGTTTACAAAGCAACCGGTGGGAAACTTCCCATAATCGGAACGGGAGGAGTGCATACAGGAGAAGATGCGCTCGAAATGATGATTGCAGGGGCCTCATTAGTCGGAATCGGAACATCGATTGGCGAGCGCGGGCAGGATGTATTCAAAAAAGTGTGTGATGAAATGAATGAGTGGTGTGAGACGGAGGGAGTATCCGAAATTTCGGAGCTTATTGGTTCTATGAGTGAATAGTTAATAGTTAAAAGTGAATAGTTACTAAAGAGAATCGAATATTTAAAAGCACTATTCACTATTCACTTTTCACTATTCACTTATACAATATTCATGCATGCAGAATCGATTGCCAACTACATACAGGATTGCTTCGGTGAAGAAAGAAACGGCTGATGTTCAGACTTTTACATTTGAAGTCAGTTTAGGAGCGCGCCCCGGGCAGTTTGGAATGATCTGGCTTCCGGGAGTTGATGAAGTTCCCATGAGCATTGCCTATGATGATGGCAAGCAACTCAAAATCACGTTCTTTGCAGTCGGGGACATGACAAAAGAGCTTGCAAAGAAGAAAGAAGGGGACTTGGTGGGACTCAGAGGTCCGTTTGGAACGAATTATGAATGGAAGAAAGGTCAGAAACTTGCTCTGCTTGCAGGAGGATACGGTGCGGCACCGATGTACTTCACGGCGCATGAGGCAATCAAAGACAATTGCGATGTTCATGTGTTTGTAGGAGCACGTTCAAAGGATCATTTACTTTATATCGATGAACTTGGATCACTTAAAGGTGTAACTTTGCACGTGGCAACCGACGATGGGTCAGAAGGTTACAAGGGATACAACGTAAATCAGCTAAGTGAAATGATCGAAGGAGGGGAATCATTCGATGAGTTTTTGGCATGCGGTCCCGAGATGATGCTTAAGGCAGTTTCCGGAATATCTTCAGATAAAAAGATACCATCACAGCTCAGTTTAGAACGCTACATGAAATGCGGATACGGATTATGCGGGAATTGCGTGGTAGATCCTCTTGGAATCAGGTTATGCATTGATGGACCTGTGATAAATAACGACATATGCGTTCAAATCACCGACTTTGGTAAATATCATCGTGATGATGTTGGGAGAAAGCACGAGTTCTAGTAGGATAGAAACATGTCTTCGGGCAACTGGGATAAATATATGAATGCGGGCAAGATACAAGCATTCTTTGTTAAAAGGTTTTTGGTGCACATCTTGGATCTTTTTGGAAAAACGAATGGCAAAAGCGTTCTGGATTTGGGGTGTGCCGAAGGATTCGTAATAAATAAGATTAAAAATAAGTATCCGAGTGTTCGATGCGAAGGTATAGATATTGATGAAGCTGCTTTATCGCGAGGTCGAAATCTGCATCCTGATTTGATTTTAAAAACTGGTGATTTGCTAAATACATCGGAGATTAATGTAGATACAGATGTTGTTATGTGTCTGGAAGTTCTGGAGCACTTGCCGGATACAAAGTCTGCCTTAAGTTCACTAAGGACTTTGAACAAAAATTATCTGATTTTGAGCGTACCAAATGAGCCGTTATTCAGAATTTCAAACTTTTTAAGATTAAAATATATACTCAGGTTTGGGAACAGACCGGATCATGTGCATTGCTGGGGCAGGAGGAAGTTCTCAAAAATTATTAAAGATGCAGGTTTCGAAATTATCGATCAGAGGTATCCGTTTCCGTGGCAAATTTATTTGTTGCGGTAGTAGAAGTGGAGATGGCTGCTGGAATTATTTATAATTTTTCAACCTCACCCCCTGCCCCTCTCCTTGAAGGAGAGGGGAGCTACTTCTATGATGGAGATTGGCTTGTTTTAACACAGAAGTAGCTCCCTTCTCCCTGTGGGAGAAGGGTCGGGGATGAGGGTTTGATTTGAATATTCAAAGAAATAGAAAAGCAGTCGTATTGTGAAGAGGTTCACAGACTTAGTCAACGATTGAAATTAGGATAACAACATCTATTTCTTAACCCACCAATCAATAATGTCAGGAGAACACTGTAATTGCGGCTTCTGCGGTGGAGGCCATTGCTGACACTTCTAGATCCACTGTATGTACCTGCCTGCCGGCAGGCAGGCTCTCCCCCTTCTCCCTCCTTCGTTCCTTCGGAGCTTCGGATGGGCAGGAAGGGGGAGAGGAGATAAGGAGATAATATTTCTTGACAATAGCCCCAATTCCGCCACTATTCCCCATAGCAGAACCTTCGGAAGTACAATCTGATTCTAAGATCGTGTGAGAAGGTAGCTGTCCATTTATTTCCTTCTTATACGTTTATGGCTGATCAGCAGATCACCTGCCGCGACTGCGGCAACGAATTCACCTTCACAGAGGGTGAACAGGAGTTTTACGCCTCCAAGGACCTAAGCGCTCCTCAACGCTGTAAGGATTGCCGCGCTGCCAAAAAGGCAGACCGCATGGCAAACCGACAGATGCACGACGCTGTTTGTGCACAGTGCAGCAAAGAGTGCCAGGTTCCCTTCAAGCCTCGTCCAGAGGAAGAAGGTGGCAAACCTGTTCTCTGTAAAGAGTGTTTCATGGCTAGTAAAGAGTAATTATTTTCTCACTTTGCCATTAACCAAGAAAACCTCGCCTTTGGCGGGGTTTTTTAGAAATATCAATATTTAGTAAAAAAATGATATAATGGAGTGGATAACTCTTTCCATCCTTATATTTATGTATCCTTTTACAAAATCATTTCACAGTTTGCAGTTCATGCAACTGCATGGAATCTTCGGCGTTCTTCTAACGCTTGGAATAGTACTTTTTGCCGTATGGGCAATTAAGCACTTGTCCAAAGATAAGCTAAAGAAACTCTGGGTTTGGCTTATTGTTCTTGGCTTCCTTGGCTCCGTACTCCTTTCTGGCGGTATGATGAAAGGTAAATTTGGAAAGTTCAAATCACACGACAAGGCAGAAAAGAATGCTGTAATGCAGGAAGTATTCAAGGCGCATGGAGTAGAAATCGCCGACGAAGAATTTGAGCTAATTATGAAAGAGGTTAAAGAGAAGATGGGATTAGATAAGAAAGCGAAGCGTTTTAAGAGGAAATAGAAAGCCGCAGAAAAACCCCGCTAGTTTATCTGGCGGGGTTTTTATCTATGTCATATACTCACTCTCGTTCTAGGCCCCACGTGCTCCGCGAAGCTCGTAGAGCGAAGTGGAGTCGTGGTCGTGCGAATCAACTGATCCTTATATCTCTGTGGCCCCATCGTCTAGTGGTTAGGACGCCAGGTTTTCATCCTGGTAACAGGAGTTCGATTCTCCTTGGGGCTACCAAGATAACAATTATAATAAATGTAGTGATTAGCTTATGTTGTTTCAGCGAAGTGGTTATTATTGTAAGATTCATGATTTTTAGTCAGGTATTAGGGTACATAACTGTGGAGCAATCTTCTTCATGTCAGATATAATAAACCTCTCACTATTCAGAGTCCATTTACCATTTTCTCTGGTTATACAAACTTCACCTCTAAAGTTCTTGATACATCCATTTCTTCATCTTTGGGATGATTTGCGTGAATATAAAGCTTGTAATCGAATTCAGTCGGCTTTCCATTATAAGCAGAGGATAGTATCAGGTTTCCGGGAGATACAAATACCGCCAGAACAAGGCTCGGCAGGAATATAAGAAGGCTCGGTAAGAGTACTTTCGAAAAGATATTCATACGATTGGGGAGGGTCGGGGATATTATAATCAGAAATGTGTTTTTATGTAAAAAATTAGCTTTTCTAATGGAGGTTATTGGTTATTCGTTTACATTGACCAATGTTAGGGCTCGGGTTGATTTTATTCGGAATCCTGATGGTTTCTGTTGGGTTTGCGGGGGATAGAGTAGTCAGGGAGTTTTATGGAAAAAGATAATTTTCTAGCCTCTTTCTTTTTGTCTTGATACAAAAAGAAAGAGGGAAAGAAAAAAATCAACGCCCGCCAATCCCCACCCACTTGCCCCTCACACCCCCCGTGGCGGGCGACCCCTCCACTCTTATAACAATTAGAAAGACAAACACATGTTTGAGCTCGAAAGCTTCATATCACTAACTCCTTAACGCAAGAACGAATTGGATGAGGCTCTACATCTAAAGGCCTCTAATTCCGAGTGCATCCAATTCGTTCTGCACACCTTTGTTTCTCAAATAATGCTTTCGAGCGAGTTTGTGTTTGTCTTGATTTTTTCTTTGTCTCCTTTCTTTTGTATCGACAAAAGAAAGGAGAAAGTAATACTATGTGCACATGACTAAATTACCACTGGGAGAGCAAGATCTCCCCAAACCGCTTCCTTTAAGGAAACTCATAGGTCCCAGCTTCATACTCCTCGGCCTAGGTCTTGGAAGTGGTGAAGTAATTCTTTGGCCGTATTTAGCTAGCAATTATGGTCTGGGGATTGCATGGGCAATAGTTATCGGCCTTACGATGCAGTTCTTTATTAATATGGAGGTGGAGCGATATGCTCTGGCTTTCGGAGAAAGTGTATTTGTAGGCTTCGCAAGACTCGCGAAACTTCTTCCAGCATGGTTCATACTCTCCACATTTCTGGGATTTGGATGGCCGGGTATCGGGTTAGGAGGTGCAACTCTGCTTGGGAGTGCGTTTAATATTGAAAATGTTCAGATCATCGGCATAGTCATTTTTTTACTCATTGGTGTAATACTAACTTTTGGCAAAACGATATACAAAACCGTCGAGAGAATGCAGATGGTTTTAATTGGTATAGGCGTTCCGTTCATTTTATTACTAACTTTTTATCTGGCTGACGCATCCGACTTCGTAGTACTTGCTCAAGGAGTTGTTGGACAAGGAGAAGGCTTCACATTTCTGCCTATGGGCATTGCAATTGCAGCTTTTTTGGGAGCGCTTGCATATTCAGGCGCTGGAGGGAATCTGAATTTAGCTCAGTCATGCTATATTCGCGATAAAGGATACGGGATGGGCAAATATGCTGATAAAATTTCAGGATTGTTCCGAAAAGAGGGGAAACAGAAGTTTAAAATAACGGGAAACAAATTTCCTGAAACCCCACAGAACTTAGCTAATTACAAAAAATGGTGGAAAGTAATAAACGCAGAGCACTTTATAGTTTTTTGGTGTCTGGGGCTTATAACAATGCTCACTTTGGCGCTCCTTGCATACGTAACATCGTACGGACAGGGTGGAGATACGGAGGGAATAATGTTTGTAATAACCGAGGCCAGCACAATCGGTATGAAAACATTCCCTCAGCTTGGAATTATATTTCTTATTGTCACAGGCATCATGCTTTGTGCAACTCAACTGACTGTGCTCGATTCCACGAGCAGGATAATGACGGAGAATTTCCTTTTGCTAACCAGAGGAGAGGAATTTCAAGTTTCCAAAGTCTATTATACGATTCTTTGGATTCAGATATTGTTTGGAATCACAGTCTTTAGCATAGGATTTGACCAGCCGTTGACGCTGATTGTGCTTGGTGCAGTGTTGAATGCGTTCGCGATGTTTGTATATTCGGGGCTTCTTATACTCCTTAATAACAAAATGTTCTCCAAGGCCCTTCGCCCTGCCATATGGCGCAATGTTGTGATGGCTTTGACGTTTGTGTTCTTTGGAGTGTTCTCTTTTATGACTATCTCCGAGAAATTGTTTGGTTAGAGTTGGCTAATTAAGTGAGCTTTACAACCTCACCCCCTTTGTCCGACCTCACCCCCTGGCCCCCTCTCCTCCGACTTCTTTGAACAACAAAATGTTCTTCGTCTATGTAATTACAAAGTAGAGGAGAGGGGGAACTATGCTAAATGTATTTAACTGCATAGCTCCCCCTTCTCCTGTTTATCAATTTTTCAGATAAATGGAAAAATCTTAGGTGATCAATTGTAGATCAGGAGAAGGGGGTCGGGGGGATGAGGTCGAGAGGAGTTAGGGGTGAGGGTTAAGAGGACTTGTTTTTGTTGCCCTTAAGCCATGCCACCCCTAGATAAACGAAAGGCGTATCCAAAATTGCGAACGAAACCTTGAACAAGTAGTAGGGGATCGAAAGTTGAATGATAAACTCGAGAGTAAACTTATCTGTAATGTGATAAAACGCGATCATCATAAATACGAATGTATCGATTGCTTGCGAAACCCACGTTGATAGATTGTTTCTTAACCATAGAAATTTTCCATGAGTCTTGTTTTTCCAATAAGCGAACGACCACATGTCATGAAGCTGTGCGAGTGCAAATGCGATAACGCTTGCGACCATAATTCTCATCGAAGATCCAAAAATGAGTTTGTATTCCTCATTATTTGCAAATCTCTCGTTGGGCGGAAGCCAAATGCAAAGACCGGTGAAAAGGAACATTAATATAATCGTAAGAACCCCTGCAATTATGAAGTGCTTGACCACTTCTTTTCCGTATACTTCCTCAATTATGTCGGTAATTAGGAATGTCAGAGGTACCATAAAGATTCCAACCGACACAGAAACGCCAAATAGCGTTGTTATCTTGTTTCCAAGAAGGTTCATTCCTACCAGAAGGCCTACAAACAGGCCAAATAGGATGTGAAGACGAAGAGAACACTCTTTATTCATGAAAAAGGGGGAAATTCGTAAGTATTCTAGATGAGCCTCTTTCTGTTTACAAATATCTGCTTAATTTTCTAATAATCACACCACACATACACCCAAGTCCTCTGTCTATTCACCCTGCTTGATACTAAATACAGTCAGGACTACCTTTTCCCTCCTATGAACAAGTTAAGCTTAATCACCGGCCTAGCGACGGTACTGACAACGATTCCTCTTGCTGCATCTGCAGCCTCTCCGTATTGCGGAGATCGCGTATGCCATTCATACGATAGCTCTGGTGCGTGTACCAATTATACTTGCTTTGGGAGCAATTATGGATACGGAAATAACTATGGAAGTAATTACAGAAATAACTGCGGGTATGGTTTAGGACTTCGCAATCAATATCGTTACAACAGTAACAGTAATAGAAACTGCGGTTACAATTACAATAATTACAATAATCGTAACTACAACAATCAGTATTATTACGACAGCAGAAACGATAATAGGTACAACTATAATAATACTTACTACGGTAATAATAGGCGTCCTTCCAGAAGTTCCTATTACCGGGATGATTGGTACTATCCAAACTACGATGACAGGATTTATGTACCAAAAGCCGGATACTATTATCGTTACTAATAATAGTCTAAAGTAGCTCCATCATAATTCTCTACATCACTTACGGCATCGTCTTGCTCATAGTGTTTGCATTTGTTTCAACTGTAATTGGAACGATATGGGCAAAAGTTCCGTTTGTGCCAACTCCAAAGAGAACCAATATGGCGATGATTGAAGCTGCGGGGCTTAAGGGAAATGAAGTTATATATGATTTGGGGTCAGGGGATGGAAGGATGCTTATCAGGGCCAAAAAAAAGTATCCGGGAATTCGTGCTGTCGGGTACGAGATAGTTCCGGTAGTTTGGTTCTTGGGACGCATAAGAAAATTATTTTTGAGGTCAGATGTTGATTTGCGTTTCGGAGATGCATTCAAGGCAGACATTTCTGATGCAGATTGTGTATTTCTCTACATGATCACGAGCCTTATGGTAAAACTTGGTAAGAAATTTGATAAAGAATTGAAGCCCGGAACCAAAGTGATATCACATGCCTTCCAATTTTGGGATAAAACTCCTGTTAAAGAAGTGGAAGTACCCGCTCATTTTGGAGGGACTGATAGGATTTATGTTTATGAGTGGTAAATATTTGACTCCCGCATTTTATCAGTTATAGTCGCCTCGTTATGCATTCAGCACTTCCAAGCCAGAAGAAGGCAAAGAAGACCTCCCACCTAGGGAAGGACTGCTGTTGATGCCTAAATTTAGATCACACGCGCCCCTTCCCGAGAAGGGGTTTTATTTTATGCTTTCTTGTTTATCCACTATCGGCTTGGTAAAGAAGACAAAGAAGACTTTCCCCCCGGGAAGGAGGAAGCGACTCCATACTTAAAGCTTGCGCCTTCCAAATAGGGAGGCTTTTTATTTTTTTATTTAACTTAATAATGATTACATTCGATGAACATATAGAGGCTCTTGGATTACAGCCAGATACTCCTGTTGTATCAAAGATTGGTGGGAGCCAGACGTGTAAGGTGGAAGCGCACATTAATCGATTACGGGAGGATTCTGAAACAAGATTTAACCCGGTAGTTCTCTCGGCATTCAAACGGGAGGGTTGCATGATGACAGGTGATTTGATTTCTGTTGGCAACTTACTTGGTAGACAGGAAGTTGAAAACGCAGTTGCAATGATTAATGAGTTGAGGCGTTCTGTTAAACAGCTTTTACAAGGAAGTAGAACTCATCGTCCTTATACAAGTATTGCCAAACCAATTGGTCCGTTAGAGGATCTGGATCTAGCAGTAGGGCGAATTTTTCAAAGAGGTACTGGTTATAATGTTGTTAATTCGGGATGTGACAGTTTGCTTCATATGGATGACAGGCCTCCCAGTTCAATTACCGGAGTCGGTGAATTAGATACAGCTAACAATTATTGTAATCGTGCTCGTGAGATGTTTAATGATGATTCTCCTTTTAGGCTATTTGACCTAAGGCAACATGAAGAGGAAATAAGAGGATTAGATGGCACAGAAGCTATGAGGGGTTATACACGAGGAGCAATTTCTGAATTTCTTCGAGGTTGTCGTTCGAATGGCACAGGTGGTGCACCAATTTTCCCCGGCTATCTCCCTCATAATGGAAATAGCAGGGGATACTCGGATGACACGGCAGTAGAAGTCACAGTTTCTACCAGATCAGCAAGAAGCAGAGAAGCAATATGCTCAATAGAAAAAGATTTTCCGATAATGCTCGCAGATCCGAATGGTTCTGAGTCGCAAGGTGAGACAGTGGTTTCATTATCGTATGAGCAGGCGCATAGGGCTTGTGGTGAGAAAGGTTATTCAGCAGGCGTGGTTCACCCGTCAGCTGTTGAACTTGCAAGGGAAAATAAAGTCCCAATCATCGTGCACAATCCGCTACAGCCTGAGCTTGGAGCGACTTTAATATCGGCTTAATAAAAAAATCAAAGATTACAAGCGTGTCATGGTGAGCTAAAAGAACCATGACACGTTTTGTTTTTCCTAATCAGCCACAAAGTCAGAGCCAGATAGTAGATTATTATGATTACTACTCCGACTTTTGGAATTTCAACCGATGCAAATGGAATCTTACTCAGCCAAGTTGCAGTTATAACCATCCATTCCAGAAAAGCCCAGCCAATGTATGCGAAGAGTTGTCCAAGTGGGAAGCAAATGAAACTTAGAACAGTACCAACAAAGCCAAAAAGCATTGCGAAGGGGATTGCAGGGGCTGAAAGTACGTTAGCGATAGGTGCAATAAGCGAAAGTCTTCCGAAAAGCAGAACAATAAGAGGGACTGCAGAGATTTGTGCAGAGATTGTCATCATAAGAGCCTCTCTTATTCCAAAGTTTGGAGGAATCTTCTTAAAATACTTCTCTATATGAGGTGAAATCTCCATCAGACCTATCACTGCAAGGAAGCTAAGCTGAAACCCCGCGTCATACCAGAGGTATTTAGGATTCCAAACAAGCATAAAGAACAAAGTCCAGAGTACTGCGAGTCTTGTGTGTGCCAATCGTTCAGTTTGAAGTGCTATCAGCCCCAATATTCCCATTATGCTTGCTCTAACTACTGCTGCACTTGCTCCAACAAAGAAGGTGAACGCAATTATTGCGGTGACTGCAGGTGCGAACCTCCACTTAAGTGGTAACCAAAAGAGCATTCCACCAATTACTGCAATAATAATTGTAATGTTGTAACCGGAAATCGCAATTATGTGTGTCAGTCCCGTTGTATTGAAGCTTTCCATCAGATGTTCGGGTATACCTTTGCGTGATCCGGTCAGTAATCCTGCCAAAAATGATGCATGTGGTTCTGCATAAAGCTTATTGATCTGATTTTCGAATGTTTTCTTGGTTGTAAACAGATTGGAGAAGATAAAGTTACCGTTTCCGTCGGTAATTTTGTCTAACTTGGCTCGATACATGACACTGAAGATTCCAAAACGACTTAAATAGTTTTTGTAACTGAATTTTTCGATAGTTCCGGGACGTTCAAGCTGTCCTGAAACCTCAACTTCATCTCCGTAATTAAATTCCGGCCACTGACTATGGTCAGTTGCGAGTACTTTGCCTTCGACTGGCATCAATGTTCCGGAAGAATTTGTAAATTTATAAACTTCGACTGTATATTTGGTTTGAAGAGGACGACGGTCAGGTTCGTCAGAAATTATTCCTCTTATAATTACTTTAGATCCGTTCGCATACCAATCTATTGTTTCCGGAGAACTGGTATGAGCTGTTCGTTGTACAGTCAGTAATGCAATAAGAAGTCCAAGAGTTATTGGAATTATTATTTGTCGTGTTTGTTTGAAGATTATTAAATTCAAAAAAACAAACAAGATTATCAGCCACAAGGTCAGGGGATAAGAAGATTCTTGCCACCACCTAAGCACAAAAACCGAGGTCAGAAATGAGCCAAGGAAAATATAGGCAATACGTTCAGGTTTCATTCATATCATCCTCATGCCATTTAGTAGCCAAATCAACCCACTCGCGAGTAGAAAGTTCTTGGGGTCTGCGTTTTTCGTCTATCCCTAGCGCAGAAAGACGTTCCGCTCCAAAGCGGAACACTCCCAATGTTTTCCTAAGCATTTTACGTTTCTGGCTAAATGCGATTTTCGTCAACTTGAAAATTTCTTCACAGATAGGCTTTTCGGCCAAAGGTTTATCGAAACACTCAATATGCAAAACTGCGGAGTCTACTTTTGGAGGAGGCAAAAATGCTTCCTGAGGTACCTTAGTCACAATTTTTGGCTTACCAAAGAGGTTTACAAGGATTGTAAGCAATCCGGCGCTTTTCTCATCACAAATCTTCTCGGCAACTTCGCGTTGGATCAGAAGGGTCAAAGACTCAGGTGCACGCTCTGATTCCATAAAGGCATGTCTTAGCAATGGGGAGGTTATGTGATAGGGAATGTTCGCCACAATCTTGTATCTTTCGTCAGGAAATGGAGTTTGGAGGGCGTTCTGATTAATAATCGTCAATCGGTTGTTAGGTTTAGGTTGTCGGTTGGTAAATTCTTGGAGTAGTGGAATCATTCGCTTGTCGAGCTCAATAGCAGTCACTTTTCCGGTTTTTTTGAGCAATTCAGCGGTAAGAATCCCAATGCCAGGTCCGATTTCAACGATATGGTCAGTCTCCTCAATCTCGGCTGATTCAATAATCTGATCCAGTATAGATTGATCAATTAAAAAATGCTGACCTAAGTGTTTATTTAGTTTCAGATTATGGTCAGAGCAGAATTGCCGGACTCGATCGGACAGAGATTCCATAATGAAATATTGACATCTGCTTGAGCACGAGTAAAGCGCGTTCATCAATTTTAGATGAGGCCAGAAGGGGGCCAGCTTTGGAATTAGTCCACAGTCAAATATCAGCTGCGGATTGTATGAGACATTACAATATTACGAGAGAATGGCCCCGTTGGGCGCTAGATGTAGCTTCTGGGGATGCAGGTGAATCATGAGACTGCTATACTCCCGGCCTCATGCGACTCTTGATCCTCATCATCGGCCTAATACCCTCTGTTGCTTTTGCACTTTCGTACGATACTGAGCTTCCTTACACAGACTCTGCTCCAGATCTCGCTACGAAAGTTTCAGTCGGCGCTCTTACAGAAGAAGGAATACTGGATGGCAATCCGGATGGGTCGTTTAGATTCAACAAACTCCTTAATCGTGCCGAGTTCATGAAGATAACGATGCTTTTGCATCAAGGTTTGCAAGGTCGTTCCTTTATCGATGAAGTAATTATTCTTTCATGTTTTCCAGACGTTGCTTCCGACGCATGGTTTGCAGAGCCGATTTGCAGAGCTAAGCAGTATGGAATAGTCCATGGTAATTCTAGGGAAGGGGTTGATCCGCAGTTTTGGTTTTTTGAGCCATCAAGGTCAGTTCAATACGAGGAAGCGCTCAAGGTTCTAATTAATATTTATGATATCCAACCAGATCTTTGTATTGAATGCAGAGAGGAATGGTATGAACCATATATTCGTGCAGCGAAAGGCCGTAATTTAGATTTGAACTTAGTTCCCGGACACAAACTTACTCGCGGACAGGTTGGCCGACTGGTTGCGCGGTTTGTGGCGCTTGATCAAGGGGAGCTTCAGAAGTTAATTGATGCTGAATTAGGATTGCATGAAAAGGAAACAGAGGAAGCAAAAGAAACAGAAGAAACAGAAGAGGTGCAAGAAGATAATTCTACTAGCATCGATGAAGACGAATCATCTGTTTCTTCTGGTTCCTCTGATTCTTCTGTTTCCTCTATATATGATTCCGATCCTGATGCCACAAGGAAGCCGGGATTCATTCTTTTGGGTGAAGATTCTCCCGCACTTGCGGCTGTATCCATATTTCCTGAAGCAGAGCCTTTGGATGTCACAAAGATCACAGTAATTTTTACGGCGGCAAGCAGTATTACTTCGATCGAGGCCGTGAAAGTTTACAATGAGAATGGGAAATATCTGGGTAGAGCAAATAAAGATGCGACAGCGGGTAATCGGCATTATGTTTTGAACGTGAAAAATGGTTCTCTTGTAATTCAAAAGCAGGAAACACGTCATGTGTATGTTCGTGCCATAGTCAGCGGGCACAAAAGCGGAGGAGTAAGCGGAGAAGACGTTGAAGTTCAGGGAATAAATATTGAAGGAGACGGCTATTGGAGCAATCGTTCATACAATCAAGGGTCCTCAGACGATTCCCCTGAGCATGAAACAAGCCAATCCGTGGTCGGGGGTGTTTCTAATGCCGGGTCAGCTAAAGAACTTCTGGTTGCCGGTACCGATATTCCAATAGGATCATTTAAATTTGCAGGGGTGACTTCGGGTGGTACATCGGACTTGCGTGTAACTGATATTGTATTCACCCTTGGCCTTGGAGACGGCGTAACAGTTTCTAATGTGGAGATGAGTACGCCCGGATCAACTGATCGTTTGAGTTGTGTAACTGCTGGAACTTCCGTCACTTGTTCATCAATACCCGCGAACTTTGGTACCTTCAAAGGTTCTCCCAGAACTTTGGTGCTTTACGGAGATGTTACGATTCCGAATGGAGCTCAGCGCCCCAGTCTTCAGGTGGTTATAAGCAATCCTGGAAGAATCGGATCAGCCGGAGACATTACTTGGACAGATGGAACTAGTACATTCCAATGGGTTCCGTTTAGTTCTCCTGTCGTAAGAGGTACATACTATTCTTGGTAGTTTAATTTAAATTCTTTATTCTTCTTTCTTTTGTCTTAATACAAAAGAAAGAAGCAAAGAAAAAATCAACGCCCGCCAATCCCCACTCGCTAGCCCCTTCACCCCCCGTGGCGGGCGACCCCTCCCTAAAGTGGCTTCAGAGGAGCTATGCTAAGTGCGAAACTCTTCCTCTCTCCATTATCAAACCGCACATCCACTATGTCTCCACGCTTTTTGGTGATGATTCCCGTGCCAAATACGGGATGTTCTATGCGCATGTCTTCCTCGAGTTCATGTCCGATGTCCTGATTCACATCAAGCTCGTCTGCACCGACGTCTTGATTGAACTCAACATTCAAATGCTGGCGGTTTTTTATTTCTTCCACTTCTCCTTTAACAGCTTTCTGTCTTCCTTTTTCCGAAACCCATGCAAATACAGAGAGCATATCGTCAGATCTCCTTTCAATTACATCCTCCGGCAAGTCATCGAGGAACCTGCTGGGTGCATTTGCTTGAGTTTCACCCCAAAGCATTCTCTCGCGAGCGAACATAATGTCCAAGTGCTTCTTTGCTCGCGTCATTCCCACATACATCAGCCTGCGCTCCTCTTCCAATTGCTCTCGATCGAACGAACTGTTTGCATGAGGGAACAATCCTTCCTCGCATCCGACTACCATCACGTGTTCGAACTCAAGTCCTTTGCATAAATGCAGAGTCATCAGAGTTAAAGCATCGTCAGTGGCATCATTTAGCTTATCAACTTCGGAAACAAGAGCGACTTCTTCCAAGAAACTAGTCAGTGATGTCTCCGGATCAAGAGTGTCGTACTTCTTCATTACGGTTGTGAGTTCCTTAACGTTCTCCCATCGTGTTTCACCCTCTTCAGTATCGTCGCGTAGCCATCCTTCCATATCCACAGCTTCCAAAAGCTGGGAGGTCAGATGAGAAACGTTCTCATGTTGGCTGACTTCCTTGAGTTTTTCTATCAACTCCACGAATTTATAGAGTCTGTTTGCAGTTGCTTCGTTCAAATCCGGAATTTTCTCCACATTACTTAAGCAGTCCCACAAAGGCATACCTTCATTAGCTCCAAAAGCTTGAATTTTTGCAATGGTAGTCTTACCAATCTTGCGTGAAGGGACATTAATAATCCTCAGAAGTGAAATTGTGTCGTAAGGATTCAAAATTACATAAAGATAGGCGAGAACATCCTTAACTTCTTTGCGCTGATAGAACTTTACACCTCCGACAATGCGGTAGGGGAGTCCCGCACGCATGCATGCTTCTTCAAAAAGTCTAGATTGTGCATTCGTCCTATACAAAATCACTTGATCATTCAAGCTCAAGCCTTCCTTCTTAAGTTCCTCAGCTTTTTTGATAGCTTCCATTGCTTCCGCTTTCTGATCTTCCACTTCATGCACTGTTACTTTCGGTCCTTCCTTCTGCTCAGTCCACATTTTCTTTTTGGGTCTATTGGGATTAGGTTCAATAACACCGTCTGCCGCAGTTAATATCAATTGTGTCGAACGGTAGTTCTGTTCGAGCTTGATGTGCTCAGCTTCTTTGTAGTCTTTCTCGAATTCCAGAATGTTTCTGATGTCTGCACCTCGGAAAGCGTATATCGACTGATCCGGATCTCCTATCACACATAAGTTCCTGTACTTCTTTGCAAGCAGTGTCACAAACAGGTATTGAGAGTGATTAGTGTCCTGATACTCATCAACATGCAAGTACCTCCACATTTCCTGATATCTATCCAGCACCTCCGGCACTTCGTGGAACAGTCTGACAGCTTCCAATATCAAATCATCGAAGTCCAAAGCGTTAGCCTCCTTTAGTTTGCCCTGATACTTGGCATAACAATCGATAACTTTCTGCATTCGATCCGATGTTGCGTCTCTTTGTGCCTCTTTTGGGTACACAGCTTCGCATTTAAATCGTCCAACGTAGCCAAGTACTGCTCTGGGCTTAAGCTCCTTAACATCTATTCCCATTTCTCTCATAGTTTCTTTCATCATTCTTTCCTGATCGCTTTGATCATAGATAACAAAGTTCCTATCGCGTCCCAAATGTTCATAATCACGTCTAAGAATTCTTGCACATACCGAGTGGAACGTTCCCATCACAGGTAACTTCGCGGATTTCTTTCCAACTTCACTTAGATCTTCTCCTTGAGTGATGTGAAGAAGGTTTTTTATGCGCTCTTTCATTTCGTTCGCGGCTTTGTTTGTAAATGTAACGCCCAAAATCTGCCAAGGCTTCACCCCGTCCTGCATCAGTCTTGCAATCCTATGCGTCAGAGCCCTTGTTTTCCCACTCCCAGCACCTGCAAGTATCAGAAGCGGCCCATTTGTATGCTCGACCGCCTTCTTTTGAGGTTCGTTTAGGGGCGAGAAGATGGGATCTGATTTTGGCACGGGCATATCTTATCAATTGTCGCAACGTTGTGGTGAAATTTATTCGATAAAATCGATCGTCTACCTTAGCTCATCCTTCTTAAGCTTAGCCTTCGGTTCAGTAAGCTCCAGAAGCCTCTCTTTAACAAGCTCCGGATTATCAGTCAGCTGTTTATGCTCAGAACCCGTCAAGTTCAAGTGTCTGATCTTTGCTTTCTTGATCGCGACCTCCTTATTCAGTTCCGGATCCAGATCGTTTGCCTTGGACATGGTTGCAAGGCCATGTTGCATCAGATGAAAGTCCACAGCATTGCGGGTGGAGATGTGGAAGTCCAGTTGTGCGAGCAGTTCGATGATATTTTCACGTTCCTGAGGATCCATTTCTTGTGCGAACTCATAAGTTTCCAGTTTTTTGAAGATTGCGAGGATGGGAGCAAGTGATTCCGGTGATACGGCATAGAAAGTGAAGCCGTCTTCGTAGTACGCAGTCTGTTTCAACTCCTTCATGGCTTCAGCCGGTATAACAAAGAACACAGTTGGGTAAATATTATCTTTTCCTTTAACTTTCTTTGCAGTTAATTTCACATTGTCCTGAATATATTTAGAAATATTCTCAGACTTAGAGACTTTCGCATCAAAAATAACGAACTGTTCCAGAAATGAAATCACGAAGTCCGGTTTGAAGTGGCCTTTGAAGCCTTCTTCCTCGGGAAGAGTCGTGTTGTCATACGAAGTGAATGCATATTGAGGCTTCTTACAAAGGTCAGTCAGGTATGAAACGACGCTTATCTCATGTTCGGCCCACATTCTATCTCGTTCAGCCTCTTCTTCTTCCAGTCTCTCTTCATCCTCGCTTCTGATTCGAGCTTTCTCATCCAGCAATGCCTTCTCTGCGGACTCCAGCTTGGCCATTTTATCTTCTTGCTTCTGTTCAAGCTGTTCTTCGTGAGCTTCATATTTGGCAAGTTGCTTCTCCAGTCCGTCTCTTTCTTTAGTAAGCGCCTTAAGGTCAGCCTCCAAATTTTTGTAATTGTCATAAAGTTGTTTCCCTTTGCCAGACATCTCATCTTTCTCCGATTGCATCTGCTGGATTGCTTTCTTAAGTTCTCCTATTTCTTCCATTCTTCTATCAAGTTCAGCTTTCAGCCTCGGATCACCGTCAGTTTTTGAACTAAATGAGATCCAGGCGGCAAAAGCGGAAGTAATTAGAATGAGTCCCAAGAGAATGTAGACACCGGTCATATGAGAATTGGTAATAGAGGAACCTATGTTAGCATAGGGTGGACATAAGTCCACTCAAAGAAACAGAGGAGTCAGATGAAACAGAAGAAACAGAGGATCTCCTCTGGTTCCTCTGACTCTTCTGGTTCTTCTGTTTCCTTATAAAACTCAGCAAAAGACTTGCATAAATCTGCGTTATTACTAGACTTTACAACTGTCCTCGCTCTCCGATTGGTTTAACCCACCGAAGAGCCCGGCGCGAATTTTTTTGCCTTGCCCCCATAGAATATGTTAAAGAGAACGATCAAAAAGAGAGTGATTACCAAACATCGAATGCACGAAAAAGATACAGGTTCGCCTCAGGTACAAATTGCGATCCTCACAAAGGAAATTTTGGAACTTACAAAGCATTTGAAGGATCACAAGAAAGATCAATCAGCAAGAAGGGGACTACTCGGCAAAGTTGCACAGAGGAGAAGGCTCCTTACATACTTAAAGATGCATGATCCGAATGAGTATCAGAATGTTGTGGAAGCGAATAAGTTGAAGAAGTAGTATCATACATGCATGATCTATCTCATAGGAGGGCCATCACGATCGGGAAAAACAATGCTCGCATCAATGGTAGCTGAAAAGGTAGGAGCTCGAATACTGCCGATGGACTTCGTTGAAGCTGCAATTACAGAGTTTTATCCAACGGAAAAGGAGAAAGCCATGAGGCCATTTTCACATATGAGAAATGAAACCAACCGAGACAATGCAGTCCTAGTACAGAAATATAGTGCAGAGCAAATTGTTGCAGCGTATGTTGATCAAGGAAGATCAACATGGGAGAGTATCAAAGCTATGGTCAATTATGGAATCTCATTGAGAGATAACATAGTTATTGAGGGTTATCAGATCACTCCTAATTTTCTCAACGAACTCCTAAACGAAGAAAATTCTATGTCTGTAAGAGCAGTATTCCTTTTAAAAGAAGACGAAAGGTCCATTGTAGCAGGCTGGGAAGAAGGTGCTCCTAATAATGATTGGCTGTTGAAAGATTCCAATAAGGAGACACAAAAGAAGTATGCACATATAACAGCATTGCATGGGAAAGCAACAAGGGAAGATTCAGAGAAGTTCGGTTTTGATTATTTTAATATGGATACAGACTTTTCATCACAACTTGTGAATGCACTTGCGTGTATCTGCAAGCTGTAAAGTAGGTGGTCAGATATATAAAGTAGAAAATCTATTTATCACATGTTTCGGGTAATGTAGACTCCTCAGTTGAATGTCTGTTCCACCTTCTCATTTGGCTGATCTATATAAACTCTTTGCCTCTGTAGACACAGAACGTGAAGCGGAAAAGCTTCTTAAGGATATCTTAACTCCGCAGGAACTCGCTTCTATTGCCGAAAGGTGGCAACTTGTACAAAAACTTTCAAAAGGGGTGCCTCAAAGAAAGATTTCGGAGGATCTTGGAATATCAATAAGTAAAATCACCAGAGGATCCAGAATGCTGCAGTATGGTGGAGGAGGATTTAAGCATTTCTTAAAGAAATTGGGCAAAAATTAGATATTTTTATAGAAAATACTTGATTTAACGTAAAAGTCATGTAATGATGTAACAGTACATGATTACTACCTTGTCAGAACCGGCTGTAAGCAACACGTTGTTAGCATCAATGGGTAGTAGCTGGTGGAACTAATTTAAAGAATTGAGCATTGTTCAATTCTAAGTGTTTTTTTACTTAATTAATTATGTCTTTATCTAAATCACCATCAGCGGCATTAGACAGAATCATAGGTGGCGACCAGCCATTCGCAATGGTTATGCGCGAGGGGGAAGATGAAGTGATGCTTTTGGAAGGTGAGACGAGTCAGCATGATCTTCTTGAACAGATTCCCAGAAAAACGGGGAAAACTGATAATGGTGATGAAGAATTCGACACGATCAGCGTACTTCCGTTTAGCCAGGTAAAAGAAAAAGGATATAGAGTGCATGATGGTGGTGAGAAAATTTCTACAATTGAAATACAAAGACAGACAAGAATGTCTGTGGCGAAAGTTTGTGCAAGAATTCCAAGGGAAGATCTGGAGCTTGAAGGCGGAAACGAACTTGAACCGACAATTCCTCTTGATGAATATGAGGAGTTAATCAGAAAAGTGTTGGAAGATGAGATTGGAAACGGAGAAGGAGCAAACTTTGTAATTCCAAACGTTTATAAGGGAAAGATTTTGAATATTTCTCGCGAAGTGGTTCTTAGCGTCCTTAGAACAATTCTTGAAACGGAGTATGGAAGCTATATGTCTTATGTAATGTATGACGGTGAAAGATACATAGTTGGTGCTTCACCGGAGAAGCATTTATCAGTTAAAAAGAAACAAGTGCAGATGGTTCCAATCAGTGGAACCGTCAGAAAGAACGGAAAACCTGTAACCAGAGATCAATTAATTGCGTTCCTCCGGGATAACAAAGAGATAATGGAGCTTGCGATGGTTTGGGATGAAGAGTTCAAGATGGTGTCGAGAATGTGTGAAAAGGGGGGAGAGTCCATAGGTCCGAGCATCAGGGAAATGAGCAATGTGGGACATTCGGAATACATGCTTGAAGGAATGAGCGACAAAGACATCATTGATCTTCTTCGCAGATCCATGTTTGCACCTACTGTCACAGGTAGTCCGATGGGGCACGCAGTTAGCGAAATTATTTATAAGTACGAGCAGGCATCCAGAGGCTACTATGCAAGTGCGCTTGTTATGATGGGGCGCGACGGAGATGGGGAAAATGTGTTGGATAGTGCAATCACAATCAGAACAGCGACTATTAATGCGGAAGATGGAGAGATAAGCATCCCAGCTGGAGCCACATTGGTCAGAGACTCTGTCCCTGCAGAAGAAGTTAAAGAGACTCAGGCAAAAGCTGGTGCACTGCTTAAGTGCTTAAAGAATAAGAACGGCACAAAGCCGCAGTCTTCGATTGCTAAGCTTCTTGAGGATCCAGAGATTCAGCGAATTCTTGCGGAAAGAAACGAGCTCTTTAATAGATACCTGATGGAAAATCAGGAGCATGTTGATAATACGAGGGATGCTCTAAAGGAAAAGAAGATTACAATCATCAATAATGGAGATGATTTTGCATACACGCTCAAGCACATGGTCAAAAGCCTTGGCGTTACCGCGGAAGTCGTTAAATATTCAGATTACGAGGTTGCGGGTGACAATTCAGATCTTGTGATAGTAGGCCCGGGTCCGGGAGATCCGAATGATATGAATAATCCTAAGATGGCACGCTTAAGTCGAATTGTCAGCGAACTGAAATCATCAGGCAAAAAGTTCTTTGCAGAATGTTTAAGTCATCAAATGCTTTGCAGAGAGCTTGGTTTGAAGATAAATAAGAAAGATGATCCTTCACAGGGTGTTCAGAAGGTAATCGATTACTTTGATGGAGAAAAACAGAGAGTTGGTTTCTACAACTCATTTGCTGCCCAGTACGAAGAAATTGCTGATGTCGAGATGGCTTACGATCAAAACTCCGGAGAAGTGCATGCAATGAGGAATTCGCACTTTGCAAGCTTCCAGTTCCATGCAGATTCGATTTTTTCTACGGATGGATTTAAGCTGTTTGGAGATACTTTGGAAGATTTGATGAAATCTTGAGCATTTGGCTTAGGCAAGCTTTTTTTAAAATGCAGATTACGTTGATAATAATTAGATGATTACTCTTTTATTTCAAGTTAAATAAGATATACTCGTCCCAGTTCCTTCCTTCCTCTGCTTTATCTTCTGTTGCGGGTTTACACTTGAGTTTGCTTAGAGCTGATTCGAGCGTGAATCCACATATACAGAAGAACTAAAGGAAAGCTTGTCGGAGGAAGGGATATTGTATTCCTTTCCTTAATTCTATTATGTCAGCAAAGACATCTACGCTGGAAGGCCAGCGCGAATATACTATGGAGCTTGGTGATCAGCCTTTGGTTGTAAAAACCGGAGCGATCGCAGACCAGGCAAATGCCACTGTGCTCTGCCAGATGGGCGAGACTGTAAGCATGGGCAACTTCACCGTAAGCAAAAGAGCTCGTGAGGGAGTTGATTTCTTACCTCTTCAAGTCGTTTATCAAGAGAAGTTTTATGCCGGAGGCAGGATCGCGGGTTCCAGATTCAGAAAACGCGAGGGAAGACCGGCAGACAGTTATGTTTTACTCGCACGTGTTATCGACCGCGGACTTCGTCCGATGTTCCCAAAGACAATTCATAACGATCTACAGATGTTCTGCACCGTACTCAGTTACGATTTTGAAAGCGAGCACGACATCACTTCTGCCAATGCAGCCAACTTAGCCGTCGCAATAAGCGACGCTCCTTCCGAAGGACCGCTTGGAACAGTCAGAGTGGGGTTGATCGACGGCGAACTGGTTTTAAATCCTTCCAGAGAAGCCAGGACCAAGTCAGATTTAGATATGTTTGTAACTGCATCGCTTGATCGTATTGTTATGATCGAAGCTGGCGCAAACCAATTGCCAGAAGCAGAGATACAGAAGGCAATTGAATTTGGAAAGAAGTGGGCACAGAAGATTGCAAAGTTCTTTGCAGATATCCAAAAGGAAATTGGCAAGGATAAATTCGAAGCACCTGAAGCCTTCATGCATCAGGAGGCTTATGACTACCTTAAAGAGTGGATGCTTCCAACTGTTAACAAGGCTATAAAGGACAAGCTAGAGAAACTTGAGCGCAGAGCAATCATGACAGGGTTCTTGGATGGAGCTCAAGAAAAACTGGAGGAGAAATTTGGCAAAGTTCCTGCAGAAGGGGATGAAGAACTCGAAAAACTATATGCAAACGCATCGATGCTCGCCGACAAAATTGTAAAATCAGAAGTCAGACGCTTGATTCTGGAAGAGGGGCTCAGGATGAGCAGTCGCAAAGTAGATGAGATTAGAAAAATCACTTCAATTGTCGATATACTTCCAGACTTTGTGCACGGATCTGCATTATTTCAAAGAGGAGAAACTCAGGGTTTAACAACCTGCACACTTGGTTCGCCCGGCAACAAACAACTGGTTGAAGGAATGGAGGGAGAGGTTGAGCTTAGATATTTCCACCATTACAACTTTCCACCATTCTCTGTCGGAGAGACTTCAAACAGGCTTTTCGTAGGCAATCGTGAAATAGGGCATGGAAGCTTGGCACAAAGAGGAATTGAGCCCGTGCTTCCATCAGAAAAAGATTTCCCGTACACAATTCGAACTGTTACAGAAATCCTTGCTAGCAATGGATCTTCTTCCATGGCGGCAACCTGCGGTTCAACATTAGCTCTTATGGCTGCCGGAGTTCCGATAAGTGCTCCCGTATCCGGAATTGCATTGGGTCTTATTTCAGACGAAGAAAAAGGACAATACGTGGTTCTTTCTGATCTTCAGGATGAGGAAGACTTTGGAGGAGACATGGACTTCAAAGTAACAGGAACAGAAAAAGGAGTTACAGCTATCCAGATGGATATAAAGATCAAAGGAATACCGGACCAAGTATTTGATGAAGCTCTTGAGAAAGCAAGAGTTGGAAGATTAGAAATTCTAAAAGCCATGCTTGCTGCAATTCCAGAAGTACGTAAGGAGCTCAGTCCTCGTGCACCGAGAATCGAGACAATTACTATTAATCCGGATGACATCAGACTAGTTATTGGAAAGGGAGGAGAGACAATTCAGAAGATTACCGGTGACTTGGGAGTAGAAATCGACATCGAAGACAGCGGACTTGTGTTCGTTACCGCTCCGGATGGAGAAATGATGCAAAAAGCCAGGGAATGGATTGAGGGGATAGTCGCAAAGCCGGAAGTAGGAACAGTTTATGACTGCAAGGTAGTCCGAATCATCGACGGTGTTGGTGCAATAGTAGAATTCCTAAAAGGCAAAGATGCGATGATCCATATTTCCGAGCTTCAATGGAAGAGGACGGAAAATGTTGAAGATATTTTGAATGTCGGAGATGAGGTGAAAGCCAAGTGTGTTGAATACGATTCGCGTGATGGCAAAACCAGAATGTCTGTTAAGCAAATGACCGAGCCGCCTCCTGGAGCTGAAAGAAGTGGACCACCAAGAGGAAAAGGGGGGCCACCGAGGCATGGGGGCGGAAGGCCGCCTAGGAGATAATTAATAACTATCAACAATCAACAGTCAACAATCAACAATAAAGTGTTGAGGGTTGATTGTTGAGAGTCCGCCTTAAGCGGACGTGTTGTTAGTTGGAAGCGATTTCTCCACCCAGCTATGCGTCTGATTCTTAACCTTAATAATATCCTCAAATGCTTCCCTCTTTTGGTATGGACTTCGTTTCTGCCAGAGGGGAGTAATGCGATCAGTAACATTCATCAGTTCAACAAGCTCGGTCATGCTTGCCTCATGCTCGGACCATTCAATTCCGGCCTTACTAAGCACATCAAGAGTTTTGTTTATCCTATGGATGGTTCGATGCACTGCTTCCAGTAGAAGCTCCTCGCGTTTTGGATCAAGGGTGTAGTAAGTGTTTCCTCCGTCATAAAGCTCAGGAATTTCCACGAACAAACTTTGGCATTGCTGATATCCGATCATTAGGTTTTCCCAGGATTCCTCGGAAAGATTACTATTACCTTTAGCTTCGAGTATTATGGCATCCAGATCTTTCCTGATATTAAACAGGTCTCCGCGCATATTGTGAAAGATATCCTCATAGGTTAGCCTGTGGACTTCTTTAAGGGCCATGTCTTGCCTTTGGGAGACGAGTTTCGTCACAAATACTGCGAAAATGAACAAAGCTGAGATGCTTTGGATACTGGCCAGGGCCTTCGAGAAACCTACAGGAGTAATGTCGCCATATCCTGTAGAAGTAGCTGTAATTATTGAGTAATAAAGTGCGTTTAAGAATCTATATAAGGCAGGGAGATTATCAAGTTCAGTTGGAGCATGAGCTGGGGCAAATGTTTCCAGCAAGAAATATGCGAAAGCAAATCCTAATGCAAGTCCCAGCCATAGGAGGAATAGAGCTTTGTAGGAGAGCTTCGTTATTTGGACGAATAAAAGGAGATTTCGTTTGTGCTTAGGTGTATTTTGGGTGTTTGCCTCCATTCCGTATAATTATAACATATTTTGGGGATTAATGGAATATGGGGAATTTGGGGGATATGGGTTACTAGAGGCTAGATTAGGTCCTTTTCTGCGTAAAGATGCACCCGCCCCCTCGGGGTGGGTTATCCTTGGGTGGGTGGGCCGGCAGTTCATAATGTGTCAGGGCAGAAATTGAGTCAATACCTCCTCAAAAAAAACTTTCACCAACTTAGACTTCTCAGCTTCCTTTAGCCCCGTAAGACGTTCCGCTCTCAAGCGGAACAGTCGTCTTTTTTGCTCTTTTTCTCCTTTTTCTTCGCGTCCTTATTTGTGCCCTCGTCGGATTTTGCCTCCTCGGGCACAGTACGCTGTGCCCCTACATCAGATTCCTTAGGTTTTGGTGCTGGTTTACGATTATCAGAGTTATAAAATCCTGCCCCCTTAAAATGAATTGCCGGAGGTGATATCAGTCTATTGGTATCTTTTCCACACTCAGGGCATGACGGTTCTTCATCTGATCCGAAGGGAAGCTCGGATTCGAAAGTATATGAACACTGCCGGCATTGAAAGTCATAGCGGGGCATGAATTCTCTAATTACTTTTTACGAGACTATTGTACATCTTCTTAAGAACTGCAAAAGCGACTAATCCCACTACTACCCATGCTCCAATGGTAACAAGAGAGTTTGGTTCGGGGAGGGCGAGTGCGTGTGATTCAGATTCCATTGTTATGCTGCTAGTTCGTAATCTTTTGAAAGTGTTCTTTGAACGTTGTTTCTAGTGCTTCTCGTAGGTTCGCTCATAGGGACTACAACTCCATGTGCACCTCCATAGTTTGGATTGCCGGGAAATAAGCTAGCAGCTGGCTTGAGTCCAAATCGATCCGGGAGTTCAAAAAAGACATTGCTTGCAACTCCTGGCAAATTTAAACGTGTAGCATTTCCGACAAAATCTTTAACTCCCTCAACAGGTTCACGGAATATTGCATGCTGAGTTGCTTGCAGTTGATATCGCTTACTGCTGAACATTCCAAGTAGCATTGGTGCTGCTTCAAGTACTCCATAGGCAGCTGCACGAACGCCTGCCTCGCACCAATCAACAGGATCAGAATTAGGAGTCAGTCTATCAGTACTATGAAACTGTATGTTCTTCCAACCAATTGCGGTACGTCCTCCTTCGGCTACAACCTGAGCTCCTCCCATTGCGGAGGCCCCATCCGCACCCATTGATTTCGTATTCAATCCTACCATTAGGCAAAGAATTCTATACTTTAAGCACCATCTTGTCCAGTGAAATTCCTTACACTTTCTTGCAATTCTTTTATAGCGTCTGTATAAAGTATCGGCTTCTTAATTGAAGTTTTCGCTCTTTCTATCTTTGAGTGACCGCCCGCAATGGCGGTCATTTTTTAACCATGATTAATAGGATTTATTTGATAAACAGGATTACGGAGAATTAGTTCTTCGTAAGCTATTTGTAGAACTTGAAGTTAATTCTTTGTAATCAAGAAAATCTTTTAATCACGAAAATTATGGTCATAGACCAAGGCCGGAAGGGAGTAACCCTAATTGGCGCCCGTTAGGGCTCGTCCCGCGCTAGGTGCCGAACTTGGCGTTCCATGCGTGGTTGACGCCGGCCAGGCAATTCGTCGCGTTCATGACGGTGCCGCTGCTGATCCGGTTCGGCTTCTTCGGATCGACGATCTCGGTTGCCAGCGGATTCGCGATGGCCTGACTCTGGAACGCGCGGTTCAGGAGGTGCTTGAGCATGGTAATGCCCTTTCTAAAAATGCACCAAGTGAGGAGGTAAAGGGCGTCCATCAACGACAATGCTGACAAATCGCCCACCAATTGAATGCATTTTAACTAAAAAAGCAATGTAGTCAAACATTCATACCACAGATTGCACAGATTTAAACACAGATTTCACTGGTTGTTACTCTAGATGCAACAAATCTGGATTCTAGAAATCTGTGTAATCCCTTAAAATCTGCGTAATCTGTGATCTATTTTTTCTGGAAGAATCCGCGTTTTCTTGTAAACCACGGCAACCAACAACTTTTAATATTCTTCTGTGTCTATTAGGTTGCTGTGGTAAACTTCCCTCAAGTGCTCGATAAAGCTTACGATCCAAAGGCCGTTGAAGATAGAATCTATAAATTATGGGAGGAATCAGGTGCATTTATTGCAGATGCAAAGAGCGATAAGGAGTCATTTACAGTCAGCATGCCGCCGCCGAATGCCACGGGACAACTCCACTTAGGCCACTCTGTGATGCTTGCACTTGAAGATATCTTCATTCGCTTCAATAGAATGAAAGGAAAGGAGGCCTTGTGGTTACCGGGAACTGATCATGCGGCGATAGCAACTAATTCTATTATGGAACGTAAGTTAGCAGAAGAAGGGCTTACAAAGCATGATGTCGGACGCGATGAGTTTCTTAAGCGCGTTCGTAATTTTGTAGAGGATAGTAAAAAGACAATGCGTGGTCAGATCAGAAAAATGGGTGCAAGTTGCGATTGGTCGCGTGAAAAGTACACTATGGATCCGAGTTTGAGCAGGTGCGTTAATGAGGTATTCAAAAGAATGTATGACGATGGGCTCATTTATAGGGGACATAGAATAGTCAGTTGGGATCCGAAGATGCAGACTACTGTTGCTGACGATGAAGTTGAACATGTAGAAAAAGCAGAACCATATTGGACTTTTCAGTATGGACCTTTCCAGATCAGTACTTCCAGACCGGAAACAAAGTTTGGTGATAAGTATGTTGTGGTCCATCCAGACGATCCAAGATATAAAAAATTTAAACACGGAGATCAATTCGAATGTGAATGGATTAATGGAAAGATCACTGCAACAGTTATCAAAGACGCAGAAATTATTGATATGGAGCAGGGGACAGGTTGTATGACTGTTACACCATGGCATGACAAGGCAGACTTTGATCTTGCCGAGAGGCATGAATTGGAAAAAGAACAAGTAATTGATTTTGATGGCAAATTGTTGCCGATAGCAGGCGATTTGGCAGGTATGCATATAGATGAAGCCAGACCAAAAGTTTTAGAGATTCTGGAGGCAAAGGGTCTTTTGATTGAAACGGATGAAAATAACATTCATAACGTCTCAGTAAATTATCGTGGAAAAGGAATTTTAGAACCTCAGATAATGGAACAGTGGTTTATTGATGTAAACAAGGAGGTTGTTGATTGGAAGAATAAGAAAATGAGTTTAAAAGGGATCATGCAGGATGTTGTAAAATCTGGAGATATAAAAATAATTCCGGAAAGATTTGATAAAACTTATTTCCATTGGATCGATAACCTTCGGGACTGGTGCGTTAGCAGACAGATATGGTGGGGTCATAGAATTCCTGTTTGGTATAAAGGAAAAGGGGAAGAGGAGCGTGAAGTTTATGTTGGCATTAATCCTCCGGAGGGTAATGGTTGGACTCAAGACTCAGATACATTAGATACGTGGTTCAGTTCCGGTCTTTGGACATGGAGCACGCTTATTGATCCGGAAGTTGCTAAAGATTCGTCACTTTCACTAGAGGATTTACTTAAAAATAGTCCTGACTTCCAAAAATTCCATCCAACGCAAGTGCTGGAGACTGCTTACGACATTCTTTTCTTCTGGGTAGCCAGAATGATTTTAATGACTACGTACGCAACAGGCCAGATTCCATTTGATACGGTTTACTTGCACGGTTTAGTTCGAACTCGTGATGGTAGGAAGATGAGTAAGTCTGATCCGGAGACGTGCATAGATCCTTTGGAGATTATTCCTAAGTACGGTGCCGATGCACTCAGGCTTTCTATGATTGTAGGACAAATGCCGGGTAACGATTTCCAGCTTTATGAAGAAAAGATCGGAGGATATAGGAACTTCGTCAATAAATTATGGAATGCATCGAGATTCGTTCAGATGAAGTGTGAGGATGAGGGGGTGGATCCGCATACTGTTGCGGGTTCGGGTTCGGGTTCGGAGAATTTATCATTAGCTGATAGAGCTCTGCAGTCATCATTAGATACTTTGATAGCAGATGTTACTAAAGGATTAGATGAATATAGACTCAGCGAAGTAGGGGAGAAGCTATATAGCTTTATATGGGATTACTTCTGCGATTGGTATCTGGAGTTAAGCAAAGAAGAGACTAATATAAATATGTTGGTTGGAACACTCAGAACTTTTCTCGTTTTACTTCATCCTTACTGCCCGTTTGTAACAGAGGAACTGTGGGAGCATTTCAAATTTGAAAAATCAGAAGGAATGCTTATCGCTCAACCATGGCCTGTGCACTCTGATCCCAAAAAACAAGACAAGGATGCAGAAAGAGACTTCCAAATCATCATTGATGTTATTACTTCAATCAGAAGTATACGTGCAGACCAAGGTGTAGAGCCGGGGCTTAAACTTAAAGCCATTGTCCACACAAAAAAGCATCAGAAACTTCTGGAATCACAGCAAGAGCACATAGAAAGACTCGCAAGGCTTAGTGAATTAACAATCGATTCGTCTCCGACTAAGCACGAGAACGCGGCGAGTACATTCCTAAAGGACATAGAGGTTCATATTCCTCTGGAGGGAGTAATAGATTTCGATAAAGAGCGGGGAAAGCTTGGTAAAGAAAAAGAAAAGCTAGAGTCATTCGCAAAAGCGATCGAAAGTAAGCTCAACAATAAGAAATTCGTAGATAATGCTCCTGAGGAAGTTGTGGAGACGGAAAAGGATAAACTTAAGAATGCTCAGAACAAACTAAATAAGATTGAAGAGAGGTTAAAAACACTAAAATAACCACTGTATGTACATTGTACATACACTCCTCTACTTCGATATTTCCTTTATCCCTCCGTACAAATCCGGCGTGCGTGATTTCTTTTTACGAGGAATTGAAAGACCTCTGCCACGGAAAATCGAATCTCTTCCGTAACGATGCCGGATTTTATCCAATGACTTTTGCACATTCTCTGATCGATTATTGCTATTCGGCCCATCAAACAACGAATATTGTGTATTTCCCGGCTGCTTAAGGCCCATTAGAGCTATTCCTATTTGCCTCATGGGCTCTCCCAAAGCACCAGCGAGCATATGGAAGTATCTGTTCTTCCGTAGAGTTTGTTTAATTAAGGGATTCAGGATTATTTCTATCACGTTCCCATTTTACAGGATTCAAACGGATGTATTTTCGTATTGTATTTAGTGTATCGCCATTCCAAATAATCCGGTCGTAAAATCGCGTTTGCCATGCAAAATTGTGATGCCCCATTTTGCGTATTTGTTTGGTGCATGAGGTTTTGAATTGGCCGACGATTGATCCGATTGAATGAGGGCGTAAACGTGGTGGGTTTTTTTGTATGCGACCATTTACATCGTTAAACAACAACATGGCCCGTGTGGTAGAGACGTCCCGGCGGGACGTCTCTACGACGGGCGTTTGATTTATTTGTTGTCGAAATTGATTGTGCATGTGATCAATAACAGCGTTGCGTTCAATTTTAATGATTACATGTATGTGATTCGGCATTATTATCCATCGATCCAATGTAACGTAATATCGCAATTTTTCCGTTCGATACAATTCGCGTGCAACAACACACCCAATTTCCGATAATCCCATAATTCCATTCTGGATTTTCCCAAACGCGCACTCCATATCCCTGGTGCATATTGTAATAAAATACCATCCATCTTCGGTGTAATAGTGTCCATTGAGGCGCGTGGATTCAGCCCGATATTTTCCCTTGTACAACATTATGTAATTTAAGGAAACCTGGCGGGTTGGTTTATTTAAAACGTAGAATGACGTTAATTTCAAGGAATAAAATCATTTATTTGGCATCCACCACTTATTATACACGTGTTTCATTTGTTTCCATCTTTCTCCTGGTTCAAGATCTGCATGTTTTTTAAATGCATTCAATATATCCAGACATGGTGTTCGCCAGTCATCCTCCAGTTGTGTTCGTAAGAATTGTAGAAGGAATTTCTCATTTTCATCCAAGTTCTCAATTTGCTCAAGCTCATGAACTAACTCAAGGATTTTGATATCTTCTTTTTTAATCAATTGATATCGCCTTTTTTCATCTGATGAAATGCTCATATATCAGTATTTTCTAATAGCCCCCCTCACAACTCCAGCCACAGTCAGCTCATCAAGTGCATACATGTCCGAATATGCCGAATTTTCTGCTTGCAGATAGAATTTGCCTTTGCTTTTCTTAAGCCTTTTGAGTGTGAACTCCCCATCCAGAACAGCAACAACAATATCGTTTGCTTTGGGCTCAACTCCGCGTTCGACAACAACCAAATCTCCTTCAAAAATTCCGGCTTCAACCATGCTGTCGCCCTTAACTCTAAGTAAAAACGTCGATGATTTCTTACTGCCAACGATATAGTCATCAAGTGTAACCATTTCCTCTGCTTGCTCCTCGACAGGCGCGGCAAATCCAGCAGAGATAGGCCCGAAAAGAGGAAGGATCATAGGTTCCGGTCTGTCTTCCATTGGAACCAGATCAATTATCTTGATTCTTCCTTTTGGATCTTTCTCTATCTGCCCTTCGCGGACCAAAGCGTTCACAACTTTTGCAACAGCGTTCTTTGATCGAACGCCAAATGCGAGAGCAAGATCAGACAAAGAAGGGGAGTATCCTCTCTTTGTTTGAAATTCCTTTATGTAATTAAGTACTGTCCGCTGATGCGGAGTAAGGGTGGCGGTGGGCATAGTGGCAGGTGGGAAACTTCTGTTAACCATCTTAGGTGTACGAACGTGCACAGTCAATAGAGGATGGTGTGTTAAATATTGGGTTTGATGTTATTGATACAATTTATGCTTAACAATCGACACGTTCGCTGCGCTCACTTTCAACAATCGACAATCAACAACTTAGTAAATAATTGAAAGGCGCCATAGGCGCTGTGTTGATTGTTGAGAGCGAAGCGTGCTGATTGTTATTCTTCAATCTCAATAATATCCAATTCCTTCAATTTACTAAGTTCCATGTAAGTAATTGTCCAGATGGTTTGTTTGAATACAGCAAGGTAAGCAAAGAAGTAGCTTGCGATGCCAACTAGTATCAATCCAAGAATTGTGGCTGTTACGTAGCTGATAGTAATGGGCAAGAATAGCGTGAGTAGGAATCCGATTCCAATAACAATTCCAGGTATCAAGATCACCATTATCAAGTTCAGAATAACTCTAAGTACAATTACAAAGAATAAGAGCAAGAGGAAGATTACTTGTCCAAGATAGCTTATAACCAACTTGAAACTATTTTTTAATGCTCCGCCAATCCCTAGTTTCTTGATAACTACAGCCTCCTCCGCAAATATGCAGAAGAAGTGGATCAAAAGCGAGCAGAAATAAAACAGGAGGAGCATTCCTATTGCTATTGGAGCTATCGCACCTGCATACCTAAGAAGCAATGAAATTATCGTTATAACAACTGTTACTCTTCCCAGAAAGAAGATCTCATGTATCGCAAAAATTGGGAAGAAGTTATAGATAGCTAGAACCAAGCCTCCTTTAACCTCTTCTCCCTTATGTTTCTTTGCAGCCAAGCCGATTATTGCTCCACGTGAAAGATGCGGGAAAAGCCATTCAATAGTTAGCAGTATTACAAGTGTGACCATAAATGTAATAAAGAGCCACATTGGAATGTGTTTCATCAAAGTAGCTTCAACAGTGAAGAAGCCGATAGGATCGCCTTGAAGATACGATATTAAAAACCAAACCTGATAGATCAAAAGCTTTATATTCAAAAGTGTTTCTGCAACCGCGGCGGCATATCCCCAGCGGCGAATCTGGCTCTCCTGCTTGGTAATGGCCCAGGCCTTAGCAATTATTTCACGTGGTGTCATTCAGTGAATATGTAGGATTGAAGAGGTTTATATGAATAATCTTTGCCAATTACGATCGTTAGTTCCCTAACTTCATCGGTCGGAAGCTCGGTAGGGATATCGCTTGGATTCATATTGAGCAAGCTGGCAAAGAAGCTCTTGGTTTTTTCGTCGGAAGAACTTGCAATCGATTGTTCTTGTTTTGGCATCGAGGCATTAGCAATAACATCAACAGGGAATCCGAATCTGGTCAGCTCTGTAGCCAGTTTTCGTGCGTGGCCCGATGGTGCTCCTGCATTAAGAATGGATACGGTTGGCTTTGCCAGATAAATATCTCGTGATTCAAACAAAAGCTTCCTTAAGCCTCGAATCTGTTTCCATGTAACTGGGAACTCGGGAATGGATACAGGCAGAAGAACTGCTGCTCCATCAAAAAGATTGCGAGGTGGAGTGTAAAGGAAACCTCCCGGTTCAATGAAACTATCATAAAGCGCATTACGATCGCTTAATTGCATTGTGATCACATTATTAGGGTCCATATCAGTCGCATATGAAAGTAATCCAACCAATTCCCTTAGAGCGAATGTAGTTTCCACGTTATTCGCATAAATCTTCATAAAATTCACAATCGTACCGGACTTCTTGTGGAATCCAGTCTCCTTCGCTTTGGTCCCCATTGCTTTTATAAGTTGTTGTTGTCGAGCCGATCGACCGAAGTCGCTTGTTGTGGATCTGCTTCTTGCGTACTTAAGCGCAGTTTTACCATCCAAATGATTCGGACCCTTTCGGATTTCGAATGGTTCATATCCAAAGTTTTCATCAGGGTATTCATTATCGATAATGTCGTACGGAACTTCTATATCCAAACCTCCAAGTTCATCTACTGCTTGTTCGAAGGCAGTAAAGTCTACTTTTATGACTCCATGAATCGGCATTTCCAGAACCCTGCCAATCTCGGCACCAAGTTCCTTAAGAGCTTCAAGCGATGAATCATCTCTGCTCAGTTCCTTCATATACCTTAGATATCCTTTGTAATCCCGATAGAAAGTATTCAGCTTCCCTTTACCCATTTTCTCTGTATTCAGAAAATACAAATCTCTTGGGAATGACAGAAGAACTACACTCTTTGTATTAAGAGGGTCGACGCTTGCGACCATTATTGAATCAGTCAAATCCTTCCCGTCATGCTCCACGGTGCCCTGTCCCATCAGCAGAATATTTGTGAATCCATTTCGGTCAACAGGAGGTGGAGTACCTGCCATCGACGTTAATTGTGAAAAACTTAGAATTCGCACAGAGAAAAGTGCGCTTCCCAATAGATTCAGAATAAAGAGGGCGACTAATACAGAGATTAGAATCAGCAACAGCTTTTTCATAAACTGAACGCGCTTCTTGGCTTTTTTGGATTTCGTAGAACGCTTCTTCCAGTCCTCATACCAGTGTAATAGGGGACGGCCGAATTCCAGAGTATTCAGGGCAACGGATTTCCAAGGAAACCCTTTGCGCCGCCTTTTCTTATCGTCAATTTTGCGGACCGTGAAGGACATTAGGGGTAGTTTAGCAGAAAAAGACTTACTTCAAAGTAACCTTTGCTCCGGCTCCTTCCAGTTTCTTCTTCATTTCCTCGGCTTCTGCTGTTGGGACAGCCTCCTTAATTACCTTAGGTGCTCCGTCGACCATTGCCTTTGCTTCACCGAGAGCAAGTCCGGTAATTTCGCGTACAACCTTGATCACACCGATCTTTTGATCTCCTGATTCGGTAAGCTCGACGTTGTAAGCGGCTTTCTCTTCTGCACCGCCTTCATCTCCTCCGCCTGTGGCTCCAGGAGCAGCAGCTACTGCAACAGGAGCAGCGGCTGAGATGCCGTACTCTTGCTCCATGAATTTTACGACGTTATTTAGCTGTACCACGTTAAGTTTTTCGAGGGCATCGATTACTGCCTTCTCTTCTTTGGAGAGGGACACTGCGTCCTTTGTTGCTGCTGCATCGTCAGCCATGTTAGTAGGGGGTAAAAAGTGAAAAGTTAAAAGTGAAAAGTTAAAAGTTATTCTGATTGGGGTTCGGGCTCTTCCGATGAGGAAACAGAAGAATCAGAAGAAACAGAAGAATCAGAGGATTCTTCTTCACTGGTTTCTGCTGTTTTATCATCAGTTTTGGCTTCTTCCTCCTTATTTCCCTCCTTTTCTTTCTCTTCTGTTTCCTCTGTTTCTTCTGAAACCTCTGTTTCTTTTTTCGAGGCTAGTTCACCGAGTGCACGCGCGAATCCTCCCAATGGCGACCCGCACATTCCTGCAAAAGTAGTCAGAGGCGATCTGATCATGCTGGCGAATGTTGCAAGCAGCTGTTCGCGCCCTGGCATCTTTGCAAGTTCTACTGCTTCTTCCTTTGTTAAAACTTTTCCATCAAAAATCCCGCCAAGAAGTTCTACTTGGCTGTGGTCTTTTCCAAACTTGAATGCAACCTGAGCTCCGGAAAGGGGATCTGAATAGCTGAATATCAAAGAAACAGGACCATCGAGCAGGCTATCATCCAACTCGGGTATTTTTGTATCTTTTGCTGCAAGTTTGAGCAAAGTCTTTTTCGCAACCTTCATTTCAGCTTCTTCCTCCTTTAGTTTGGATCTAAGCTCGCTCACCTCGGCAACGCTCATTCCAATATAATGTGCGAACATTACAGACTCTGCTGACTGGAACTTGTCCGTCAGGTCTTTTATTTGTGCCTTCTTTTGATCCTTTGTGAGCGCCATAGAATTATCAGAATAAAAAATCGCTGGTTCCTTACGACCGGGAGACCAGCGAGGCGCACGGCACGAAACATTAAGCCGGAGCCAAACGGTCGATGCTGTGGGCCTCGGAGGGGCTTACAGAAGGACTGCGTCCAACTGCCCTCGGTCTTCGGTCGGAGATGAAGTTTACTTAAGAAACCCAAGGTGTCAATTTTTCTGTTCGTTAAAAACTTGCGGATAATTGGAAATCTGTTGTGACCTCACCCCCGGACCTTCTCAACTGACCTCACCCCCGGCCCCTCTCCTGTGAGCAGGAGAGGGGAGCTACATAATTTTAGAATAGTTCCCTCCTCTCCTCCGCACCCTTCGACCCATTCGATCAACTCAGGGTCTATCAGAGATAAGGTTGATATTTGGTATTTGGGTCGTACTGAGCAAAGTCGAAGTACGACAAGCTCAGGACAGGGAGGAGAGGGGGTTTGGGGGCGAGGTCGTGTTACAATCTATCCATGCGCCTCCTTCTCCAAAAAGTTACCTCCGCTTCGGTATCAGTTTCCGATTCAGTCGTCGGAGAAATTGGACAAGGTTACCTCCTATTCCTTGGAGTTATGGAGGGGGACTCCGAGAGTCAGGCGGACAAGTTAGCTGAAAAGGCAGTCAACTTAAGACTTTTCGATGGTGATAATGGGAAGATCAATGATCGATCACTTTTGGACATCAGCGGCGAAGCATTAGTCGTCTCTCAATTCACTTTGGCGGGGGACTTAAAAAAAGGAAACAGGCCAGACTACACAGCGGCGGCGGATTCGGCTTCAGCCAAAAAGTTATACGAGTACTTCATAGAAAAATTAAAATCACTTGGAGTTAAAAAAGTTGAAGCAGGGGAGTTTGGAGCTTACATGCAGGTGTCGTTAACGAACGATGGGCCAGTTACATTATGGCTCGAAAAATAATTAGAAAAGGTACAAAAGAGATAAAGGGTGCAAAGGGGACAAAAGATATTTTATTAATCCTTTAACTCTTTTATCTCCTTTGTTTCCTTTGTGCCCTTTTATAAGGAAAATCCTTGCCAAATCCCAACTCAGACACTAGAATCTTAAGTCCAATGGTAACTGATGTCATAGACATAACGTCCGTTCTCGATCGAATTAGAAAAGAGAATAAAGAATTCAATCACACGCGAGTGGCGGAGGCTTTTGAGTTTGCAAAAGAGTTGTACGGAGAGGAAATGCATAGAACCGGTCTTACTTATTTGGATCACTCTATCGGTGTACTTAATATCCTTCTTCCTTTTGAGCCTGACGAAGACACAATCATTGCTTGTATCTTGCATCATGCAGTCTTCAAAGATGGCCTAACTCTTACGGAACTGGAGGAGCGTTTTGGCCCCACTGTAAGGTCGCTTATTAGCGGAGTGCATTTGTTATCCAGCATCGAAATGAATCAGAGTAAAGGTTCAATTGACGATCTTCGTTTGGTTCTTCTGAGTGTTTCTGATGACGTGCGAACGATTTTGATCACATTGTGCGACAGATGCCACTTATTGGATCATCATCATGGATTGGGAAAGGATCTGGCACGCACGATATCGAATGAGGTACTCAGGCTTTATGCACCTGTTGCGGCTCGACTTGGTATTTATAATCTTAAGCATGAACTCGAAAGAAGGGCTTTTCCGATTTGTTACCCTTCTGATGCTCAGCGAATTGAAGAGCAGTTACAGCAAATTCGCGAACAGAATGGAGACTTTTTATGGGAAACTACTGAATATCTTCAAAATTCTTTGAACTCGAATGACATTGAAGTTCTTATAGAGCACAGAGAAAAACAGCCATATAGTATTTTCCGAAAAATGACTTCCAAGGGACTCTCTTCTGTTCAGGATGTTTATGATTTATATGCAATCAGAGTTGTTGTTAATTCAACAGAAGACTGTTACAAAGCTCTTGGTTATATGCACAAGTTGGCGAGGCCTCTTCCTAATAGATTCAAAGATTTCATATCTTTCCCCAAACCGAATGGATACCAAAGTCTTCACACAACTTTGGCGCAATTGCCGGGGACTCCGCAAGATACTTTTATCGAAGTACAGATAAGAAACAAGAGGATGCATCGCGAAGCGAAGTTTGGTATTGCAGCGCATTGGAGTTATAAAGAATATGGTGCAACTCGCCATGCGCTTGAACGAGCTCAGTTTAAAAAGATGCTCTCCATGCAGGAATCAATCGGCGAGGAGGAGGAAAGTTCGACATTAGTTGATCACATTTATGTTCTTACTCCAAAAGGAGGAGTTGTAGAACTTCCTGAGGGGGCTACACCTTTGGATTTCGCTTTCCAGGTTCATACTGATCTTGGGCTTGCATTTCATTCAGCCAAGATAAATGGTTCGATAGTCCCTCTTGACCATGAGTTGGAGAACGGTGACGTAGTTGAAGTTGCTAAACACAAAACACCTCGTCCATCTCCTCAATGGATGCAAATGCTAAAAATGTCTTCTTCCAGATCGAAGCTCAGGCGCCATCTTCATTTGCAAAGAAGGGGAGAATTTATTACCAAGGGACGCGAGTTAATGAATTCGGATCTGCAAAAGCGCCGCCTTCCGATTTTGGATAGCGATTTGAGTTTACTCAGAATATATAACGGCGAAGTTCTGCCTTTGACCAGGCGCGAAGACATTTTGGTGAAAGTTGGACAAGGTTCGCAGAATGCTGCATCCGTACTTCCGTATCTGGAGGCGCTAAAAGGAAAAGAAAAGTTGTTTGAAAAGAACGAACTCCGCAAGACTCCTCCCAAACAAGCGCTTAAGGGTAAAAAAGTTGAGTTGGAGGGTGGTCTTCCGATGCCTGTCAGATTTGCGAAAGGGTGTTCTCCGGATGAAGGGGCAAAGGTTGATATTATTGGAATCATTAACAGATCCGGCGAGGTTGTTATCCACAAAGATGGATGCAAAGTTGTCGGGCAGGCAAATCCAGGCAAGATGATAAAAGCTTGGTGGAAATAACGACCTCATCCCGACCTCGCCCCCTAGCCCCCTCTCCTCATACGTTTATGAGCAACAGATGTTTCTGTTGTAGTGACAATATAAATTGAGGAGGAGAGGGGGAACTACGCCTATGGCATAGCCCCCCTTCTCCTGTTAATCAATAATTCAATTGCATAACAAAACATACAGTTACCAATTGTGTAGCAGGAGAAGGGGGACGGGGGGATGAGGTCGTCAGCTCAGCATCATCTCGATCAACTTCTCAACTTTCTTTTGCCATTTAATCTGTTCCCATCCCTGCATGCCCTTTTTGTACATAGGTTTAATTCTTTCTTGTTCTTCCGGAGGAAGGGGAGCTAGAAAAGTTGTGACAGCCTCCTCGACTTCTTTATCGGTCAGATCAATTTCCTTAGATTCGGCAATTTGTTGGATTCCCATCCTCAAAGTCAGTCTGTCTTTTGCCTGATTGTCGAATTCGCTTTTAAGTTCTTCTGGTTTTTTACCGGCTTTCTTTAGCCATTCTCCAAAATCTAGATTCTGCTGTTTTAATTGTTGTGCAAAGTTCTCAAAAAGATCCCGAGCTTCTTCCTCAATCAGCTCCGGTGCAAGCTCGACCTTGGTTGCTTCCCTAATTTTTTCAAAAAGCTCCGTTTCTCTTCGCTGGCGATCTATTCTATTTTCTTCTGCTTCCATTGATTCTTTTATTTTCTTCTTCAAGTCATCTGCCGACTCGGCGTCCATGTGCTCTTTGGCAAATTTGTCGTCAAGCTCCGGCTTGTCCACTTCATCAACTTGTTTGATCTTTACATGAAACGTAACAGGTTTGTTCTGAAGATGCTCGGCATGGTACTTTTCCGGGAACTTAAGAGTGAATGATTTATCCTGGCCCTTCTTTAGCCCCTTAAGCTCATCTTCAAACCCGGGAATAAGCATCTTTGATCCGATAACAACCTGGTGGCCTTCGGTTTTCGTACCTTCTACTTCCTTCTTGTTCTCATCCTCGCCTCGGAAGTCCATAGTAACTTGATCACCCTCCTTGGCTTCTCGATCTACTTCCGTAGTTTTCTTATGTTGATCAAGAATGTAACCAATAGCTCGATCCATTTCCTTATCATCGATCTTTACATCCTTCTTTTCAATCTTGATCTTGTCGGCTCCTTTAATGCTTACTTCGGGATGCTCAACAAAAGTCAGTGACAGAGTAAGAGGTTCACGTGATTCGGCTTCGATCTTTGGCGGAATAATAGGCTTCAAATCATTCTCTTTCGCAAGTTTATTAATAGTCTCCGGCAAAAGTTCTCTGATGATTTCTTCCATTAATTGGTCAGGACTTACCTTATCCTTAAGCATATCCGCTGGCGCATTGCCCGGACGGAATCCTTCAATTTTAACGTTAGAGCTGAGTTTCTTGAGCGCTTTCTCTTCAGCAGGCTTTACTTGATCTTCTGTAAAAGAAACGGAGAAGGTAATTCGGCCGGCTTTGTCCTTCTTTGGGAGGGTGGAATCTTTGGGCATAGTCTTGAGGGGAAATTAATTCTTCTTTTTCCAGTAAACAAGCAATGGTGTTGCCAGAAACAACGATGAGTATGTTCCAATAATAGCTCCAACCATCAGCGTAAGAACAAACCACTTAATACTTTCGGATCCAAGGATGAATAGTGCCGAAAGCATTATTAAAGTTGAGACTGAAGTGTTGATTGAACGTGTGACGCTTTGTTTTAGGCTTCGGTCGGCAACAATATAAAACTCTTCACCTCTATTCTGAGTTAAAAGGTTATCTCGAATACGATCAAAGATAACGATTGTGTCATTTACCGAGTAACCGAGAATGGTCAGAAGCGCTGTTACAAACAACGTATCGAATTCGAAGGATGTGAATTGGCTTAGGATTATAAAGATGCCAACTGTAATCAGAACATCGTGCAAAAGAGTAATTACAGCGATTAGTCCAAACCTCCAAGGACTTAGTTTCCTTGGAACTTTTCTAAATGCGAATGCTATGTATAGCACGATTGCTATCGAGGCAATTGTAAGTGCCCACAGAGATCTCTTCTTCAAACTTGCTCCAACGGTGGGCCCGATAGTTGTAAACTGAAGCTCCTCAGTTTCTCCCAGAGTTTCATTCATATGCGCTTGAAGTTGCAAGTGCTCAGGATTACTTAGGTCTCTCATTCTAATTAACATAGTGTTCCCCTTGGTTGCGGAAATTGAGAAGTTGCCTATAGAAGCCTTGGCTTCTTCCTCTTCCTGAGTGAATTCGAGTGAGCTTAATGCATTTGCGAGATCATCCTTGGTCGCGGAACTTGGAATTCGTATTTCCATCATGGTTCCTCCTGTGAAGTCGATCGACAAGTCAGGACCTGGGTAGATTAGAAGCACTATGCTTACTCCAACCAAAGCTGCGGAAAGCATCAGAAAGTATTTTGCGGGGCGTATAAAGGAGAATTTCATGGAAAAATGGTTATTTAAGTGATTCGAGGTCAGAGATTAGCGGTTTTGCGAGCTTAATGCTAGATTCAGAGAGCTTTTTCTTGTGAATAAGCCAACCTGTTCCGCTTGGGAGCGGAACGTCTTATGGGGCTAGTGGATGCGGAAAAGTCGATTGAATAAATAGTTTTTACAAAAGATGGTATTGACGGGGTATTCCGGGCTGACACAATACTTACGACCCGCCCACCCTGAGCTCATACCCCACCCCGGGGGGCGGGAACCATCATCAAATAAATATGAGCCATAAAAATTTGTGCGGGTGTATCCAAATATCTGTAATTTAGTCAGTTTTAATGGAAATCGTGCCCTTATCTCTGCCTTTCTCCAAAGACCAAAGCAGTCTATTGCTACGAATATTCGAATATTTATCCTGAGCTGAGTCGAAGGGTTCGAATATCCCTACAAAAGGAGTGTCTTCGAGCATGCTTTTAATTTTATTTAAGTCAAAAGCTCCATCTGCAATCCTCAGCGAAGTCGTCATAGACGAAACTGACGGGGGAGTTATTGAAACGTTTTGATCCAGAACTTCGCGAAGCGCATTCTCATCATTAGACATTACAAACATTGCTCCGCGTTGGGCGGTTACAAACGTTCTTGAACCGGATGAGATCAGAAATATTTTCCACTGTTTGTAGTTAGATTCTTCTTCAACAAAGTTATCATAAGAAACGCGCACATCACGAGAATTAAATCTTCCTTTCAGATCTATTTCCTTAATACCTGCCTTAGAAACATTTGATATGAATTTGCTATGAAGGTCTTCTAATTTATTTTCCAAAGTTTTTGATCGCTCCATCATTCCTTTCAGTGCCACAATCAAAGTACCCGACGAGTTTCTTCCAATGTAAAGAGTCGATGGGCGACTAAGCATAGAAGTAATGGATTGGCTCAGGCTCATTTCTGTACCGAATATTTCTTCAACTAAATAATTAAGTCTTCCTTCTGCAAAGCTTCTTTGTTCATTATCCATTTTGTTTATTAGGAAATTCCATGATCTTGCACCATCTGCGAGTCTGAGTGTCAGGAACGATCCGGAAAAAGAGGATTTGATAGTAGGAGAAAGTGAAAAGTCCGGAATTGAAGATGGTTCTTTGAATCGAATTTGAATTACATTGCTATCTAAATCAACAATGCATCCTGTCCCTGTTGGTAAGAAGGAGTACAGAGATATTTTCTTTGATTGTATGCAGTTATCATCCGATTCAATTTCAATTTGTACTTCAGATTCGCTTAAGTTTTCTTCTTCAATCTCCGTAACCATATTTGTTGCCGTGATTAAGACTGCCAGAAGCATCAGCGATGCTGCTATCGAGGCACTGCCGGCGAGTATTGGTCTTATCATGAGGGCTTAAGCTCTACCAATTTCTCTTCAACACTCTTCATATCCGGATTTATACTCAAGGCTCTTTGGAATGCGTCTCTTGCTTCGGCATCCCTATTCGTTTCCATACTTGTCCATCCGAGCAGTTCCCAGGCACGAGCATGTTGAGGCCATCGCTTGGTAGCCTCCTTCGCTTTGATGTATGCCTCTTCGCCATTTCCAAGAGCCAGACTGGCTGTGATGTAACCGTCATAAGTCTCGAATGGAGCGTCATTGTGGCTTGTTAGTTCCTCATATTGCTTAAGAGCTAACTCTAAGTTGCTACTTGCAAGTGCTTCTTCTGCAATTAGTCTGCGAATCTCGATTTCCGGGCTGAAACCGTTTGTTAATGCATACTCAAAGAAAGTAATTGCGTTTGAATGTTGGTCGAGAGCTGCATAAACTCGAGCAAGGAAGTATTGAATCTCCGGTTTTTGTGGATCGATATTGTAAGCAGATTCAAGTGATGAAAGTGCGCCTTCAAAACGTTCTGTAATAAGCTCGCAATATCCCTGAACAATCCACGCGTCACGATAATCGGGCATAGAATTTGTTACTTGCACAAGAAGCGGAAGAGCCAGCTCACACTCTTGCGACTGAGCTAGTGCTCTTGCTATTAGAGTTATCAGATGAAGATTTGACCCTTCTGGAAATAGTGCGTATTCATCATAGGCTGATTTGAGAGTTCGTGCGTAAGATCTGAGTACGGGATCCCAGCCGTTTATAACACGATCCAGTTCTTGAAACGCATTGTTGTGATTTCCTTGAACGATGGAAAGAAGTGCCAGGCCGTAATGTTTCTGTGGCGAATCCAGAGCTTCATCCAGAATCTTCTGAGCTTTAACAAACTCACCAGCTCTAAGTTCAACAATGCTTTCAATCAAGAGTAGATCTTCATTGCGCGCCCCGGCCGATCGCATCTTTGTAATTGTAGATCGAACCCCGGATATCTCTCGACGTTGCAACTGCGCTTGCGCAAGTTTCCTAAGAGCGGGAAGTCCTCCCTTGGCCTTAACAGCTTTTTCATATTCTTCCTGAGCTTCTTTCCATTCACCTCTAATCGAGAACAAATCACCCTGCCGCATATGGAGAAGAGCTTTGTCGCGTGGGTCTATGGGTGCATCCGGAATGATAGTCGTTGGCGATTCAATTGTCGGCCTTAAGAAAGACAGAGGATCCTCCAAAATATTCGTCGACTTGCCTATTTGCCACCATACAAACGCCACCAAAAGCCCCGAAAGAAATGCGGCAAGAGCAACTGGCACTACGATTCTGGCTGGAATCCCCATCGGATGGAGAGAGTACAGCAAAGATAGAATTTCCTCAATGTTCTATTCAAGGGGTTTCGATTCGCCGAATTGCAAAGTTTGGGGGAAAGAAAGAACGAACGGAAGAATAAGAGAAAGAATAAAAGAACGAAAGAAGGGAAGAATGAAAGCTTTTTCTCTTTTAATCTTTTATCTTCCTTTTTCTCTTGTTGCCTTTCTTCCTTTCATTCTTTTACTAATTGTTCCAATGATTTTTCTTCTGATTCATTTAGTCTACTGACGGCGTCAACTCGCCATCTTCATCTTCCTCGGTCGACATGTCTTCAATGGTAGATTTAGCTGCGGCTTCTGCCATTTGCTTTGGCAAAACATTCTCCACAGCTCCCCACACAGCATTGTCATCATCAGGCAGAAGGATTGTTACCTGATCTCCTACTTCGGCTCTATAGAAAGTTACTGAAGCCAAGAGAACTCGGTAAGCCTTTCCTTCGGCAAGAACTTTGTACTGGCCGTCTTCCTGAATTAGCACTCCTACAAGAACCTTTCTCTCGATTGGAGAAATTTGTTTGTAGATGAATTTTCCTTCATCTGAAATCGTAAGTTTCATTCCGTCGCCTTCCACAAGTTTGCTCTTTGAAGCATAGTTTGCAGGAACCGGATATGTCTGCCCTTCGCCGTCCATCATGTTCTGTCCGTCAAAAATTCCCTCAACAACTTTGCCATTTGCGGATCCTGAAGAAGGCATCTCTTCGGCTTTGGTTACAATACGTTCCTTTTCAATATCAGAAACACCTGTTGCATCTCTAAGCAGAGCGTATGCGGTCTTGAGCGAAGACATTGCGCTGTCTACTAGTTCCTGTATTTGGACTAACTTATCGTCACTCATGTTTAGGTCAGGTAGGTAAGGTAGGTCAGGTAGGTCAGGTAGGTTGATTGTTAAGAGCGAGCGCAGCGAGCGTGTCAATTGTTAATAGTTGTAATAGACAGGTTTGTATCAGCTAGCCGTTTTTTCATCTCTATGTCTGTGATCAGTCCTGTCTGGGCGCCGATCTTTGAAACGACGCTTGCAGCATTAATAGTACCTGCTTTCAGGGCTTCTGGCAAGGAAAGCCCGTTTAAAAGTGCCCATGTAATTCCTGTTCCAAATGCATCTCCTGCTCCGGTTGTATCTATTACCTCAATTTCCGAAAGGCATGGACAGTAGAATGTATTTGTGCCGTCGGATGCGATAGTACCTTCCTTGCCTTCGGTAATAAAAACGTTAGAGACTCCGGTCCCGATGAGAGCTTTCATGGCGTCCTCCTTAGATTCAGTTTTTGTAAATTTCTTTGCTTCCGTTGCGTTTACCAACAACAAGTCCGTGTGCTCAAGAAGCCTCTTGTTATTCGGTTCATCAGTTCCTTTGTCCAACTGGCACCCACCTGGGTTCCAAGTGAACTTTGACCCATTATCGTCAGCGAGCACATCGACAATATCATCCTGGATTACGCAGTTTTGTTCTTGAATATGGTTCAAATAGACCCAATCAACATTCTTTGCCTCTTCTTTATGAAAGTTTGAATCATGCAGATGAACATTGGTCCCAGGCGTGTAAAGGATAACGCGTTCACCTCTAGAAGCGGACAGAATAATTGAAAAGCTGGATACTTCATTATCCACAACTGTAATGCAATCTGTATTCACTCCTTCCTTCTTTAGATTTTCAATTAACTTTTCTCCCCATTGATCAGATCCAATTACACCACAGAAGCACGCAGAACATCCAAGCCTCGAAAGTCCGACGGAAGAATTAGAAGCGCCGCCTCCGCAAGTCTCGATTACATCCTCAACTTTTATTTTATCACCGAGCGGAAGCGCAATCGATTTGCCTTCGCCACATTCATGAATAAGGTCAGTACTTGTTCTTACAAACAGGTCATAAGTTGCGCCTCCGATTGACATTGTTTTATTCATAATTCAGTGAGTTCACCTTATATAGTTTATACCTATTCATTCCTATATTGGGACTCCATCTGTTTCATAAAATCCAATGTCATCTTCATAGTCTTTCTACGATGCCAGTGCAGATAAAGAAAGAAACCGGAAATTGCAATTGCAATCCAGACAGGGAGGGGGAGTCCTGTTGATGGGGTTGACGGTGCACCTCCGTGATATTGGGTGGAACCTTGAGTAGATGCACTTGCTCTTGGTGTGGGAGTAGTTGTTGGCCTCTTGGCAAAGGTGCCCGGAGGTGCCTGTTGAGCAGGAGTAGGAGTGAAAGCAGAGGCAGATCCTTTGGGAGTTCCAGATATTTTGTCTGCTATTCCCCGCAAAACTTCGCCGGTAGTTGATACAGGTGTTACTCGAAGGTAATAAGTTACACCGTTGATTATATCGCGCAGGGCGAATTTTCTTAATTCTCCGCTTATAGTCCTCTGTTCTGAATATGAGCCTTCTGCTGCTCCGTATTCAAGAAGATATGCAGAAAGAGTTGTGCCCGCAGGCGGATCATTCCATTCCAACATAAGTGTATTTGATTGTTCACTCACCTTAAGTCCAAGCCCTTGCGTTGTGTATTCGATAATTTCACTCTTTTCTTCGCTCTCGCGGTTTCCTTGCAATGCGGTTACCGAAAAGTAGTAAGATTTGCTTGCTTCAAGTCCTGCAATTGTAGCCTTTGAAGTAGCCTTTTTGGTATCTAATGTATACAGGAAGTCGTTTGGTTTTTCGCCAACATATATACGGTACGCATCAACGCGGTCTCCTTCAACGGCATCCCATATTAGTTCAACGGTTCCTGGTGATTTTTCTTTTGCTATTACATTTTCTATTTGTGGCAGGCCAGCTTCTTTCACAATTATATTGGCTATCATTTCTATTTCATTACCTGCATCATCTTCAGCTCTGACGACGGGTTGATAAGTGCCAGCGTCAGGTGTTACAAACTCGATTGTAAAACTTCCACTCTCAGTTTCACTTTCCTGCAGTTCCAATTCTTCATCATCCAGTTTCAATAATACCTTCTTTGCATCTTTTGCTGTTTTGACAGTAATGGTCACGGTGTCTCCTGCCTCAGGTGCAACCGGATCGAAGATAATAGTTTGTATTTCCGGAGGCTCCGTATCTAGTACCAAATGAATATTACCAGAATCAAATCTTCCGCTTTCATCGCGGACTCGCAAAGTATGATCGGTCTGTTCATCGTTAAGTTTAATCTTTATGGAAAATTCGCCATCTTGATCTGTTTCTCCGCTTACATCCTTCTTTCCTCCGGTTGCCAAAAGGTTAATAAACGGAGGGCCTTCTCCTTTTAACTTAATCTCTGCGGAACTTATTGTTGAATTGTTTGAGTGTGAAGTGATTTTTAGAGTTGGAGCAAGAGAATCGTTTCCGCCAGAAACCATGATTGATGCTTGCGCGTTTACTTCTTTATCCGAGCTGTCTTCTATATGCAAAAAATGCTCGCCGGGTGTTCTAAATCTAAGTCCAAGTGTAAGAACTTTCTCGCCAAGATTTTGAGGTTGAAATTGTATTTTCCCTTCAAGAGGCAAAAGTGCTGTAGGATCAGTTGAGGATAGAAGTGCAGTTCCGGTGTAATCTTCTACGCGCTTACCATTTTGGTCGATTGCAGTGATCTTCATCGTAGCATCGTCATTAACTTTCATTTTTGGAGGAACATCTATTTTGAATTTACTTATTACATCGAATCCATTTGCCTGCCCGTATAACGCTCGACCCATTACTGAACCGATTACATTGTATCCGGCAGGTTTGGATGGAACCGGGGCGCCAAAGTTGGGCTGTGGGTTTGAATAAGCAGGAGCAGAAGGACCGTAAGTCTGATAATTGTATGCAGGTGGCTGGTAATAAGGCTGATTGTACTGAGGCGCGGGATAATATCCTCCAACTGCCTGTGATGATGCTCCTGCTGAAAGTTCAAGCGTATCATCAACCAGTTTCCCGCTTACAAGATCCATGGCTCTGAGAGTAATATTCCCAGGTTCACGAGTTGATACTTCAAAAACTTGCGCTCCGTTTGAGTCAGTTTCGCTTGAAAGTGAAGTTATTGAGTCTTCAGATCTGCTTGAAATAAGTTCTACAGGTCTTCCGGACAAAGGGTTTGCATATCTATCTCTCAATATCACAGTAATTTGGACAGTATCTTCTCCGTTAGGATCCATTGCTGGATAATCTGATTGAATCGAGCTCGCTGTAGGCTCCATGGATTCAGGAAGAACCTCGAAAAATCCAGAAGCCATCAGTTTATCTTCTTCATATGCTTCGACCTCATAGGTTCCAATAGCTTCTGCATCTTTGCCAGCAATCTCAACTGTGTTATCAGTACCAATCTTCTCGATAATCTCGGCTCCGAAAGGTGGAACAACCACGACTTCGCCGGATGTCATACCTTTAACTTCGATAACAGTTCCAAGTCCTGCAACTGTGTCCTGTGCATTTATTTGCACAGATGCTGCTGCAGGGAGCGGTAAGCCCAAACTTATTGTTAATGCGATAGTTCGTGCAAGATTCTTCATGGATTTTTATTTCAAGTAATCCTTATATGTTAGCAGAAAAAGGGGATTCTCTCAATTCAGAGCGTATAGCGAGAACATAAATTAAAAGTAATGTCTATATGTATAGATCAGATGATAAAACTTAAATCAGGTAGAATGCCTGGCAATGACTCGCTTTTTACTGCCACTTTTTGCCCTTGCCATACTTCTTACCGCTTGCGGAGGAGGAGGCGGGGGTTCTGATTGCGATAATGAGTACAGCGATTCCACTCTCAGCCTATGCTTGCCCGATAAATGGATTGTGATGGACAGAGAAACTAGAAGACAGAGAGGAATCCCCGATGAAACAATCGTTGCTATTCGTTTCGAAGAAGCAATATCAGGTCAATTCCCGGCAGTAACTGTTACTAGGGAAACTATGAAGAGAGAAGTATCGCCTCTTGATTACAGTGAAGCAGGTATCAGATCAGTTTCAACTTTGCCTGGGTATACACTCACAGATACAAAGGAAGTCAGGATTGATGGAGAGGACGTATCAATGCATGTCTTCACAGCACAGCCGATATCAGATGAGCCTGCCAGGAAGTTCTACCAAATCAGTACTGTTAAAGAAAATGATGGATATACAATCACTGCTGCGTCCCCTCTATTTATAGAGTCATCTATAGAGAAACAGATTGAGTCTATTGTTATGAGTATCTCTTTTGAGAAGGAGGCAGAGGAATCAGAAGAAGCAGAAGAAACAGAGGATAAGAAAAAGAAGAAGGATAAAGATAAGGAAAAGGGTTAGTGAATTATTGACTTAACTCACATTATGTATTATATATACATATATGAGCGCAGATGAGTTATATGTAGAAAAAGCCACTGGTCTCATCCATCCTTGCCATGGAGAAAGCATGGGATTTGCGTTTGGAAGTAGCGATTGGTTGCGATACGCTGAACTAGCTAGAGAAATTGCAGATAACAACCAAAGACTCCAGGCAGAATGCAGGGCACATCTGCTGTTTCTTTTTGGTCATTACAATGACAGAGAAAACAGGGTAGATTCTTACTGCAAGGGCAGACGGATGATGTGTGATATTTTGGGACCGTTTTTGTTGGAGCAGGATGATGTGTGGGGATTCACTGGGGCAGATACAAAAACAACCTGCCGTCAAATTGATGCTGCGAACGCAGAAGCCGCAGAGCGAAACTTCATCATTGATCCGGCCAACGTAGATATAGAAGTAGGAGGAGAAGCAGTGGGCAAATGTGTTCCTGAGTTTGCCATGCTTTGGAAGAAACATTGCAACTATCAAAGGACTTCGAATGTTCGAATAGATATTACCAACGCTCATAGCGACTTGCAGGATTCACAGCAAAAGCTTGTTGCAGAACTAGCTGATAAATGGCCAGAGCTAACTTTTTCTGCTGGCGTTCGAAACGTCGTAACTTAAGTTCAGTAAGTGATCTTGGAGGTGCCGGGTTTTCAGGTTACTACTCAATATCAATCGAATTCAGGGTCAATCCCAAGATCGTAACCACCATCTAAATCATCAAGCAGACCCCCAAAATTTGGTCCGAGCCAATCATCAGCAGCCTCAGATGCAGTTCTTCCAGTTTGTAACATTTGCGCAATATTGAGTCCTTCGTGACTTCGCAAATCTCCACCATGTTGGATGTACCAATCTGGAATTACTTCGACAAGGAACTCCCGTTGGTATTTCAGTAATGCCTGCAGTGTTGTTCCAACTTTAGCTTTCTCCCAAGAATCTGGATTATTAATTTTGTAAGCAAGTTTTCTACTTAATGCCTCATTCCAATCTGGAGACATCTCAATCTCTTGATGTGCAAAATCAATTGCAGATGAAAGGAGTTCTTCGCAACGTTCACAGTGCGGTTCAGCTTCTTCCCGGGTGATAACTGACTGAACTCTCTGAACTCCTGGAGTTGCAGGTTGATACAGTGCTATCCATCATTTAAATCGTCCTTGTGCTGTTATTTGATTGAGTCGAGATTCGATTATTGTACGTAATTTCGGAAATTCCCGTTGCTTTGCATCTTGGATATCTGCCGAATCAAAGACCTCATCCTGGCTATTGTACTTTGAGCATACTGCGGCAAGGTTACTCCAGTTTATTCCATTCATGCCTCGATATTAACACTTTTTTGCTGCCTGTAAATTTGGAGGTGCCGGGGTTACAGGTTACTACTTTATACAGATAGATTTAGCTACTCCTGCTCGGTTAAAACAGACTGAACAACTTCGAATTCGTCAGCGTGCATTCCTATGAGCCCGTCACCCATGCCATACTGCTTTTGAGCAGCATTACCTTTTTCAATAGCACATAAATTATCTAAATCATCTTCGCCGACTAGTCTCAATACACCCGCATCAAATAGAGGCTTTATCTGATCATATAATTCTGGATCATTAATGTGACATAGTAATGTCACCACTTGCTGCTTCTTATTTCTAATACAAGATGCAATTTGCATTTCGGGAAAATCTCGAAATCTGCTAAATAATGCTGAATTAGGCATTAGACTCGCACGCTTAAACAATTCATGTGCTTCTTCGTATAATTCACGACGTAATCCATCTACGAATTGTTCCAATTCACCGTAATGATCTCTCTCCATTTTTCCATGAAATGTAACTTGTGCGCACCCGGGATATGAATCAGAGCTATCTCTAATTTGTAGAATCGCCTTCTTTTCTCCACCATGATCAATGGTCACTAAAACGCCTGCACTTCGCTTTTTCCCCCATAGTTGATCATTGTACCACTTTGTTGTTTTTATGTAAACTTGGAGGTGCCGGAGTTACAGGTTGTTATCTTATTAGGTTGGATTTACATCAGACTAATACCATTTAAATTTAAACCAAGAATTTTTATTAAATGGTATTTCCTCGCTTTTTATCATGTAGCAATTTTTTTTGTTTGGATTCACAACAATATCTATTTGATCCCCCTTATTTATCGAAGGCTTAAATCTTAATGAGCCACTAGTGCCCCTCTTTGTTTCATGGCTAATGGGATCTTTATATTCGAATATAATGCGGTAATCTGTTACACGTCTTATGGGGATTAGTGGCCATCCTCCTGTTTCTTTTATTTTAATAACAACTCCTTTTACTGTTACTCCACTATTTTTTAAATTTTCTTGTGCCTCCTTCCTTTTTCTAGAATAATCAAAAAATACGACAGACAGCATCAACATAGTGGTTCCAAGCAACACACCAAGTATTCCTGTGTTGTAATTACTATTTCTTACCTCATCAATTCCTACCAATAGGAACATTATCCCCATTATCAGCAATACAAATATTAAGCCAGAATAAGATGTCTCTCGGTTTTTCATAAGACTAATGTACATCGCGCTTGGCTATTGTCAATGGAGGTGCCGGCGGGAATTGCACCCGCGTATAGCGGTTTTGCAGACCGCTGCCTTACTACTTGGCTACGGCACCACGTAATAATCGCAGGCAAGTATGCCTGAAAAAATTAGAAGAATGAAGATCTATGTGGTTGTAGAATTCTTTGGCGATTCCCCTCTCCCCTAGGGAGAGGGGCTCACCGTACAGCCTCCAGATCTGGTTTGGGATGAATCCTCTATTTCCTATGATATACATGTCAGATTTACATATTTGATTAAAATGGTAATTTATAGTATAATATACATAACACATACCCAACTTTCGCCATGGCAAATAATGCAAGCATAGGCATTTGCGGAGTCGTCGTAGGAGTAATCCTAGGCGCAGGAACCATCCTTTATACGCAAGATTACTCAATGACAGCTCATTTAGCGGGTTCAATATTGAATAATTCAATAGCTTTCCGAGGACTTGATATGTCCGGCATAGACACCAGAGCCTACAACAGGCGTAATATTGCAGCTCGAGAAGATACCACTTACAGCGAGTCTCAAGTTGTTAATGATCCCAGATATCCGCGTACACCAAATAGAGTTGCAGCATCAGAAGTCAAGACTCAAGCAGTAGGGAAGAAATGTGCGGAAAGACTCAGAGTAATTTCGCAAATAAGAGAAGTCCTTAAAAGATCAATCCCAGCGAACCACTCGGATATGGATATAAGACGAAGGGTTATTGCAGTTCTTGATGATGCGGCGGTTTCTTGCCAGGCATACAGACAAAAAATATACGATCAGCGTGGTCCATCATCTGTTCAGCTAAATCAGGTGAAGGTAAAAAGAAGCATGTCAAAAACCGGAGTTGCTCCCAAGCGCAGACAGCCAGATCAAGTTCAATACAACGTTCAGAATACAAATACGGGAGTTAACAATGATTGCAATAAATACGGTATAACTACCCAGCGCTACACCAGATGCATAGTAGCTCAGCGCGAGGGGCAGAGGTATATTGGAAGGCAGACTAGGAGATATGAGATGCTTAGATGACAATCGACAATCAACAATCGACACGTCCGCCTGCGGCGGACTGTCAACAATCAACAGTCAACAAAAGTTGATTGTTGAGAATATAATGTGTTGAAAGCGAGGCCGAAGGCCGAGCGTGTTGATTGTCCTAAGAAAACGTCAGCAACTCCGGTGCAAACAACATCAACATTCCTAGTCCATACATAAGCACTCCTCCGAATATTAGAGTGAACCTGGCGTATTTTTTAGTCAGTCCCGTTGCGTGCAATGTGTAAACGGCGATTGTGAAGATTACAAGATCATCAATCATGTACATAATGATGAAGAGGAGCATGTAGCCGTAACGGGCTAAGTTTCCAACGTCATTAAACGCAAGTATTTGAGTAAAGACTGCGGGCAGTCCTGCAGTGCATACAAGCTCGATCAAATTTACAGAGAAGGCGAGTATCGCGACTCCAATAATCATCGCGGGCCAGTAGGTTCTATTAATCACGTCCTTCATTTTATTTATCGTCTTTTGCTTTTGGCTTAGATTTCCAACTTTGCATTCATTGGGATCTTTTCCTATTGCTTCATACAAATAGAAACCTCCGCCTCCAATTGCAACTAACCCTATGATTTTCTGAACCCACACATTAAATCCAACTAACAGGAATGCATTAAGCCATGCTGCGATGAAGAAGTAATAAACTGCTCCACTTACAAACAGGAATATTCCTCCAATAGTCCATATCTTCTTCATATCATTGGTTGCAAGCAGCAGCGTCAAAAGCGTAATCAAGACCCACATTGCGCACGGATTAAATCCATCCAAGAATCCCAGAAGTAGCGATAGAGCTGGCAGAGAAAGGGTAGTCAGATCCACTTTTCCAAACACGCGCAGATCAAACACATATTTATCCAGATTCAATTCACACTCTTCCGTGCAGATTCCTTCCGCTGTCTGAATTTCTATGTGAATCGGACTTTTTAGAAAGTCTCTGAACGGTTGGCATTCCTTATTCGAATCTCTGCATTGATGCAACATAAGAGAGATCATTTGCCCAGTGGATTGGTTGTCTTTGTATCCCTGAACTACATTCCCGTTCACGTAGATGATGGGGACTGCCTGTTGGAGCAGAGGAGCTCTATCTTTTAATTTGGCATAAAGCCTCTGGCTCTCCACTTCAGAAATCTCCAGATATTCCACTTCCCAATTTTGAAGAGTCGCATACTCCTTGAATTCAGCACAGTGAGGACAGTCTGCACTCGCAAATACAACAATGTCGGACCCCTTAACAGACTCGAAAGCTGAATCTCTTCTATTAAGAATTCGATTCGGGAACAAGGCCCCGATGATTAGTATCGGGACGAAGGCAAGACTCAAAAATACAACTAAACGCTTATTCATAGCCAAAATATTCTATAGGGTTTTATATTGATTGCAATGAAAGGTTTGCTTTTCTACAAGCCAAAGTCGCCCCGTTGCAACGGTACGGAACAATGGTCTTGCATTATAAAAAAGAAAGAGTAGATTTTTCGCAGATGGATACTCTTGCTCGCCATTCTGATGGGAGTCAGGTTACTAAAGGAGACATCATATTGATGCAAGGAAGGGTCATAAGTCTTTGGAAACCAAATTTAGAAGCAGACAAATGGAAATTAAGTGAGTCAGAACTCGTATCAGTGTGGGGAGCCATCTTTGCTAAATTTGTCAGAGATATGTGCAATGGACATCCGGTTGATTTCGAAGCTCTGGAAAGAGAACTCATGAAAATGCAAGATGAGGTTTTGCATTATCTGGATCTTGATAAACATTTATTGGGTGAACAGATTGGTGACGATCCAGGATGGGTTGCAGTTGGGCAATTGTTTCAAGCTCGTGTTGCTCATCTTATCTCTGATCCAACTACACATGTTCCGAATGCTGCAGATGTTGCTGTCGAGTTTCCGGTTGTATATAAACCCGAATTATTTGTAAAAAGGCAATATGGGAGACCGCCGGAATATGAAAGTAATCCAAAGTTAATAAAAGCTGTTGCTGGAATGACTCCAAGTGTCTGTTTTGAGTCCGAAGTCCCTTTTCAAGGAGTATCAGCGGTGTAGGCCCAATTGTAATTCTCCCAATTATACCTTGATTTCTTGGTGATTTTTAGTAAAATGACCGAAACCCAATTTTTATGGCAACTCCGCATCCCATATTGCCGGCATCTACAGATCCGAAGGACTTCGTGATCGCGACTCTTGGCAGCCACAGCGCACTCCAAATCCTTAAAGGAGCCAAAGACGAAGGAATGAAAACGCTTGCGATTTGCGAGAAAGGGCGCGAGAAGCTTTATACAGAAAATTACCCTGTTGCAGATGAAATACTCACATTAAATAAATTCGCGGACTGGGACGAAAAGCTGGAGGAGGAGCTCATTAAAAGAAATGCAATTGTAATTCCTCACGGATCATTTATCTCCTACATGGGCCATGACAGAGTACAAAAACTCCAGGCAATGTACTATGGCACAAAGGATATTCTGGAATGGGAATCGGACAGAAACAAAGAGAGGGTATGGATGGAGAAATCGGGCCTTAAACTTCCAAGACTTTATCCAAAACCTGAAGATATAGACAAGCCTGTAATTATTAAATTCCATGGAGCAGGTGGGGGATTTGGATATTTCGTTGCAAAGACTCCCGAGCAATTCTATGAAGTTAAAAACCGCAAATATCCGGATCAGAATGACTTCGCAATACAGGAATACATTGTTGGGGTTCCACTTTATATCCATTACTTCTATTCGCCCGTTACAGAAGAGCTTGAAATCATGAGTTTTGATAAGAGATACGAGTCCAATGCAGATTCAATTGGGCGAATAAAGGCGGAAGATCAATTAGTAGCCAAAATTCACACCAGCTACACGATTGTAGGCAACATCCCTGTTGTGGTCAGAGAGTCATTGCTTCCCGAAATGTTCGATATGGGTGAGAGGGTGATAAAAACGAGTCAGGAACTTTGTGGAGGGAAAGGTTTATTCGGCCCGTTCTGTTTAGAGACAATTGTTACAAGAAAGCTTGAAATTTTCGTATTCGAGATAAGCGCAAGGATTGTTGCGGGTACAAATCCGTTCGTTGAAGGTTCTCCTTACACAGCTCTCAGATACTCCGAGCCTATGAGTACGGGGCGGAGGCTTTCTAGAGATATTAAGCAGGCAATTGAGCAGGGGAGATTGGAGGATGTATTAGGATGACAATTGACAATTAACAATTAACAATTAACAATTAGCGACAAGCCAAATGAATACCGATGAATTACTCAAAGGCTACGACTTAAAGAACCTAACAATAGGTGTTCTTGGCGGACATTCAGCACTTGACGTCTGCCACGGAGCCAAGAAACACGGATTTAAAACTGTTTGTGTTGCGAGGAAGGGGAGGGAGAAGACTTATGAGAAGTATTATAAGAGTCGCAGGTCACAGGTTACAGGTCACAGGTCGGATGATATTGGTTGTATTGATGAATTAATTGTTGTTGATCAGTTCCAAGACATTTTGAATGAGGATGTGCAGAGAAACTTAAGAGACTTAAATACCATATTCATTCACAACAGATACTTCTGGGTTTACTTTGATGACTTTGCTCAGGTCGAGAATAATTTCATGGTTCCGATATTCGGATCACGATACTTACTCAGAGTTGAAGAGCGCGATCAGCACTTTACCCAGTATGATTTGCTTAATCTTGCAGGTATTAGAATTCCCAAGATCTTCAAGTCGCCTGATGAGATCGATTGTCCGGTTCTTGTTAAGGCAAATGAAGCAGAACGAACTTATGAACGTGCATTTTTTATCGCAAACGATAAGAAATCATGGGGAAAGGAAGGAGCTAAACTCGAGAAAGAAGGCAAAGTTGCATCAAATTGGCGCGATGCAACTATCGAAGAGTTTATAGTGGGCGCTCATGTGAACTTCAACTTTTTCTATTCACCACTATCAGGTGAACTGGAATTGATGGGAACGGATATGAGGAGACAGACAAACTTAGATGGATTCTTCAGAATGTTGGCGCCTCAACAAAAACATGCTCTTGAATTCGGCATCAGTCCAAAGATGATAGAGACGGGACACATCGCAGTTACGGTCAAAGAATCGATACTGGAAAAGGCATTTGATCTGGGAGAAAAGTTCGTATCAGCCGTCAAAAATCTGACTCCAGAGGTAGATCCTTCTACCAAAGGAATGATAGGACCGTTCGCACTTCAGGGTGCTGTAACAGCCGAAGAAGGAAGCGAGGATATTGTAATATTTGATGTTTCCATGAGAATCCCTGGTTCACCCGGTACAGTCGCAACTCCTTATACGCGTTACTTGTACGGTGATTCAATAAGTGTTGGAGAAAGAGTGGCGATGGAGATTGCGTCAGCTGTGAAGTCAGGCAAGGTTGAAGAGATTGTTACTTAATGTTCATGGTGGCGCGGATACGAAATTATCAGAACCGCGGTTGCGAAAAAAGTGCGGCGCGGCGGCTGCGGGCGGGCGCAGTAAAAACCAGCCGCCGCGGCGGATTCGTGACGATGTGCAGCTGTGCTTTTGCTTGAAATTTTTGGTGAAACCATTTTCATTGAGGCACAAAATATCGAAGATAAAGTCTTGTGTTAATTTAACTTAACAAATACAATTCCCTCTTCCATGAAAAATTTGCACTTAATCGGAGTCTTGCATAACGATCCTAATGGATACGAAAGAACGATGAATGCTCTCCAAGCACTTCACCCACAAAAACTTGCTGTTGAATGGGCTGGAACCGATTACGACCAATTTCTCTCAAGTCAAAGTATCAGGGGCAGGTATTACCGGAAGAAAGCAGACTCTCTGTAGACCCAGAATTCGATAAAAATGCCAAGGATTTGCCTATAGGAGAAGAGGTGAAAGTGGGGTCTTAGAGCCTTGATATTTGGTTGCAAATATGGTATTTAAGCCTCTTCTTTTAGCTTGTTGCTAGAGGGAGCTTGGTCTTTGACAATTCAAGTACAAATGGGCGTCTGCGAGACGCTCAATCCTCAACTATGAGAGAGCGACAGAAATGAATGACAGTGGACTGCAGAAGAATGGAAACGGGACGATTCGGTTTCTCTTTGAGAACTCGATCTTTCTCATCGCGGGTGCAGTCGTGGCTCTGGTATGGGCGAATATTGATCATCATACCTATCACGATTTTGTGCATATTCCCCTCATCGGAGAACACGCTTCGGATACAGAAGAAGGGCACGCAACGGAGACGGTAGAGAGTAGTGGCCACCACGGAATCGATTTACATTTTCTGGTGAACGACTTGTTAATGGCTTTCTTCTTTGCGATTGCGATGAAGGAAGTCTTCGAATCGTTGTTGCCGGGTGGCGCATTACACGGACGGAAGAAGTGGCCACTTCCTGCGCTGGCAACAGTTGGAGGGATGGCAGGTCCTGCTGGAATGTACCTACTCCTCGTAGGATCACTTGGTATGTGGGACGACTTCTCGCGTGGATGGGCGGTTCCCTGTGCGACGGACATTGCGTTCTCGTACATGGTTGCCAAGATCATCTTCAAGAATCCTAAACACGTGGCAATAGCATTCCTACTTACTCTGGCAATTTTAGATGATGCTGGAGGCCTCGGAATTCTCGCGGTGGGATATCCGCAGAAACCCCTCGAGCCAATTTGGTTCTTACTGACAGCGACCTCGATGATCACGGCTCTGGTGTTCCATAAAGTCCTGAAGCTTCACAGCTTCTGGTGGTACATCTGCATTCCAGGCGCCATGTGTTGGTACAGCTTCAACGAGGCTGGCATTCACGCGGCGTTGGGTCTGTGCCCGATCATCCCGTTCCTTCCTCATGCCAAGACGGACATCGGCATCTTTGCGATGGAGGAGCGCAATCGTCATGACACTCTTAGCGAGTTCGAGCACTGGTGGAAACGTCCAGTGGAACTTTTCCTCGGTTTGTTTGGACTGATGAATGCGGGAGTTGTGATGTCGAGCGTTGGAACTGGAACATGGGTTGTCCTTGCGAGTTTGCTGATCGGGAAACCGCTCGGTATCGTTGGAATGACACTGCTGGGTGAAAAGTGCTTCGGGCTCAAGCTGCCTGATGGCATGACGCATCGACATCTAATCATCGTTGGTGTGATAGCGGGCCTTGGATTCACAGTTGCCCTCTTCGTAGCAGCTGCGGCGTTCATTGAACCTGGTTCCATTCAAGATCAGGTGAAGATGGGTGCTCTGCTGAGCTTCGGAGCGGCTCCACTCGCTTTACTCGTGGCTAAGTTGTTGCGAATGAAACCGTAGCATCAAGGATGTACTTGTAGTCGAAGACTCACCGTTGCCCCAAGGAAGGGGCAGCGGTTTTTTGTCGTATACGCTACACTCCAACCATCAATCTAAAACACTTCCAACAGCTCGGCTTAGCACTTCTGGTAGCTTCTATTTTCGCAGCCACTTTCAGGGCTTATTTTCCTTCTTGGAGCAGCAATTACTCTTCCTCCTCTTTATCGCTTTGTAGAGCAGAAAACAAAGTTGCAGCTTTCTGGTGGAGTAAGAACGATTCTCATATTCGTGATGCTGACGGGTGTTGGCATGACGATTGATACATCAGAGATTGATACAAATATTTCGGGATCTTCTTCACCAACGACAAAATGCATATAATATTACTTCATTAACATCAATAAGGCATCCACGCAACCAACATATTTTGCAATATGAGCATATAACCAAGCGGGTCGCACCGCACGGGTGCCCCTCTTGGTCTAGGTTTCGGGTCGCTTTAGACGCGCCCGTAGTGGTGGAGCTGAAGGGATTCGAACCCTTGACCCCCGCGTTGCAAACGCGGTGCTCTAGCCAACTGAGCTACAGCCCCAATGTCTGTATGATAAGGAAATTAACAACAAGCGCAAGATACTGACCTGCCCCTCGTAGTCCGCCTGAGGCGGACGAAGTGGGGAGCTACAGCCCCCCTGTGTATCTATTATGACAAAAGATTATGACGTTGGCTAGAGCACAGTCTTTTTAATTGCTCACCCCTGTTTCGGTCCATCATCTTCTTGACATATTAGTCCAAAATAATAGAGTCTCTCACCAACCGCATACTTTACCGCATACCTTATGGACATCTGTCTATCGTGTGGCGAATACGAAGTAATCCATGATTACAGTGGCGTAGATATGCATAAAGATGCTGGTGGGAGAATCCTGACCTTGGAGCGAGGGGAGAGAATTGAAGTAATTGAAAATACAGCAGTAGGTTTCAAATTTCGTTACAGTGGTGTGGTTAGTATTTTTACAAAACCAGCTGATTTGATGCAATATCTGGAAAGGAGTAGTTAATCGGGTTCAACTTTCAACTGATAAGCTCCACCAAAAACTTACCCCCGAATCATAAACAACTTAAACGGAGCCAAAAGAGGAATGAAGAAGACTTCTTCTAGATGAAAAATCATAAGAAGGCTCCACAAAGTGAGAAGTATTGCTACGATAATTATAATGTTATGAACACCTCCGACCTTTAGCATCCATTGTGCGTTTCCAACCATATCGCCGACAATGCGTCTGTAGCGTATAAAAACAATAGCTACTGCGAGGCCCAAAAAACCAATAAGAGTTTGTCCCATTGCTTTATATTGTAGGTTGTTGTCTTGGTTAGAGCAATATTAACCCTCATCCCTGGCCCTTCTCCCAGGGGAGAAGGGAACTACTTCTGTGTATGAACTAAGTTATTGTCATCAATGAAGTAGCTCCCCTCTCCTAAAAGGAGAGGGGTAGGGGGTGAGGTTTAATATTGCTCCGATTTATGTAATGAATCTAAATTATCAGGCGACAGCATCAAGCTCCTTTATAAGGTCTTCTTTGGACTTAGCTCCAACAAATGTTGAGACTGCTTCTCCGTTTTTGAACATGATGAATGTGGGGATACTCATTACCGAGAACTTACCTGCCACTTCTGCACTTTCATCAACATTAACTTTAACAATCTTAACTTTGCCTTCGTACTCCGTTGTCAGCTCATCGACAATAGGAAGCATGGATTTGCATGGTCCGCACCACGGTGCCCAGAAATCTACAAGGACTGGAATATCGGATTTAAGCACTTCGGCTTCAAAATCTGCATCTGTAGCTTCTTTTGCCATAATAAATAGTTGGAAATGATAGGCTTCGATTATATGGATTTCGCCTATAAAGTTCTAGCGAAATTGACAATTGACAATTGACAATTGATAACTGGATCACAGTTTTATGAAATTAATTGTCAATTGTTCATTGTTCATTGTCAATTCATCAGAATCTCCTTAGTTATTTTTTTACCGACTTCCACTGCCGGTTGTCCGTAAGGATCAATTCGATAAAGTTTGCCAAGAAGCACTACTTCAGTCAGAAGCAAGAAAAACAGTTGCCCCAGGAATCTCTCGTGCAATGCAGGGAGAGTAATAGTCACATTGGGCCTGTTTGCTTTGGTTAAAGCCTGGCTTGTACCCAAGTGACAAGCATCCAAAAGCTCTCCAAGCTCTTTTCCTTCAACGTAAGCAAAGTTTTCTCCCATATCATCGGGCAATTTTATACTTACCTTTTTGTCTTCACGAATAAATAGATGCCAGCATTTGCGGGGCCCTGCCATCCATTGTTGAAGGAGTGAGTGCTGGTCTTGAGTCCCAATTGCTGCCAAAGGAATCGGATTTGCAGTTTCGGTTTTGCCCAGGCTTTCTGCAATCAATTGCTGATTCCACCTTGCGATAGATTCAAGCCTTTGTGAATACGGCATTATTACACGGATGGGATAACCTCTCTTCGTATCAAGAAGAAATTGTACAGAAGCAAGTAGTGCTGCCGGATTAGCATCCAGATCTGTATTCTGGCAAGCAGTATCCATCTCTTTTGCTCCTCTAACGAAATCATCGACATTGCCTTCCAAAAGAGCAATTGGAAGCAGTCCGATTGGCGTAAAGATTGAATAACGACCTCCAACATCAGAAGGGATCGTAAGCATTCTTATTCCGTGCTCCTGACAAAACTTTCTAAGTATTCCAGAAGTTGGGTCAGTAAGTCCTATAACTCGTTCGTTAGCTTTATCCTTCATTACAGCTTTAAGTTTCTCCCAGCACAAGAAAAATAGGCTCATAGGTTCCAGAGTTCCTCCGGATTTGCTGGCAATAACTACCATTGTCTTCTTCCAATCAACAAGCTTCATGGTCATATCGACAATCGCCGGATCCAACATATCTAGTAAATGAAACTCGATTGTATCCGGACCTTCAAATACTTCTCTTATCACCTTCGGCCCAAGTCCGGAACCTCCTATTCCTATCCAGACAACACTCTTGATTTTTTGTGATTTTGCTTGGGCCGCTACGTCTTTAACAGCGTCGATTGTAATCTTATTGTACGGATCCATGGACCAGGCATGCTCTGCGTTCTTGCGCTCGCTTAGAAAATTCTCCATATATCGCTTCATAGTTGTGCGCATTGAGTCCAAATCCTGCTCGGGAATTCCGTGAGACGGAGTAATAGTTTTGCCAAGCGCGTTAGTGATGTCTAGAGTTAACATATTTATAGTGAACGTAGTGCAGCTGCAACTCGCTCCTCGGAAGTTTTGCATTCACTCGGGATTTCTTTAAGAACTTTGAGAGCGGTTGCGGCGGGGTAACCAAGGGTAGTCAGGGCCTCAATTGCATCTTGATCATACTCAGCTGTCCTATCGGATTTTTCTGTCATCTCTTTAGCGAAAATCTCAGGATGTTTTTCGGTCAGCGACTTAAGATCAACGAGAAGTTTCTCCGCAGTCTTCTTCCCAATACCCTTTATTGAGTTTAGAAGTTTCATATCCTGTTGTTCGACTGCAGTTAAAAGCATATTGCGTGGTACCGAACAGATTTCAAGCGCTGTCTTTGGTCCGATGCCCGGCAGATTGATAGCTTCTTCAAAAAGTAATTTACTTGCGCTGTCTTTAAATCCGAACAAATCGAAACGGTCTTCTCTTATATAGCTTGATATCAGAATCTCGGCTTCTTCTCCTCCTTTTACATCATCCCAGACATCAATAGGCACATGCACCATGTATCCAATCCCTTGGACGTCAATGGTGATCTCGTTTGGTTGGCCTTTTAGGACTTTGCCCCTAAGCAGAGAAATCATGAGACGCTATTGTAGCAGAAATTTTGATAAGGAAGCAGAGGAATCAGAGGAAACAGAGGAAACAGAGGATTTCCTTTAAATGGCGTTTTGCGCTATAATAATAGGAAACTAATATGAATAATCGAGTCAAAATATCAGCGCTTTTGGTGGCTATAATTATACCGCTGACTATCACGACGCATGCGTTGGTGCGTTCAGATATTCTTGCACTAATTAGTCCTACGGAAAGACAAAAGGCGGTGGATAATCTGGATCAGGCTCTTAATAATGCAACTTCCAAGTACAGGTCAGGACGCTTAGTGAGAGCGAGTGATGAGGAGATGACAGAAGCTAAAAGCAAACTGGAAGCTTTGAATGCGCGTAAAAACGATTTGGAGGAGACAGTTAATCTTAATAACCAAGTACTTAATGAACTTGAGGAACGTTATGGAATTACCATGCTTTTACATGGAGCCGGAGGGGGCAGGGGATCAGTTCCTTCTGCTTCGGTTGAGCTACCAGTAATTAAAAAATCTGATTCTGTATTCGGATCATCAGCGTTTGTAAGTGCATTAGATTTAATAACCGGAAAAACTGTCAAAAGCTCAGCTCTGCGTTCGTCATACATCGCTCTACACGACCTTCTTGCCAGCGCCAGAGTCAGTGCGCTTGAATTACCAGATCAGGAGAAAGAATTAAGAAGTGCAAATAAGGAAATATCCAAACTTGAACTTGTTGCAAGCGGACGCATAAGTGCAGATCAGGTTGATGATGAGAGGCGAGCAGAGATAAAACGAGTATTTGAAGAAGTTCATAACCAAGTTATGCGAATGCAGGGTGAACTTGCTCGGATTGATGCAAAAATGAGAGCTAAGGCCGAACGAAAGTTAATTGAAAAAGGATTGATTGCTCCAAAACCTTCGGATGGCACGAGCGGGGTCGTTCCATTTACACCTTCTTTTGTGCGTCCTGCTTACGGTCCGGTTACTGCGACCTTTATGCAGCCGAGTTATTTCCAAGTATTTGGAATTCCGCACAGGGGAATGGACATCGCGATAGCGCAGGGGAGTCCGATAGTTGCAAGCGCAGATGGAGTTGTGTTCCTTGCACGTGATGGAGGTCAGAGAGGTTATTCATATGTATTGATCGGACACCGCGGAGGGTATGCGACGCTTTACGGGCACTTAAGCTCAATCAGCGTCAGCACGGGGCAAGACATAAGAGCGGGTCAGGTGATAGGCTTAAGCGGCGGCAGACCCGGATCTTATGGTGCAGGCCCAACTACAACCGGCCCGCATCTTCACTTTGAAGTGATAAAGGGTGGAGTGCATGTTAATCCTAAGTCTGTACTTAATTAATATTATGCAAGATATTGAAGTAGATATAGCGCCAGATGGAATTGAAAACGATCCAGATTGGGTCAATGCTCAGTTGCTTGTTCAAGAGGTAAACAGCATGTTTGATCAGCATCTTGGTATGCATGTAGGACAGCAAGAATTACCAATGGTAGTTTTTGCTGATGTTCCGGGGCACAAAGCATTTTATGCATCAGATAGAGCTGTAAATGAGGGGCAAGGTAACATTATTGTAGTCTCGGGTTTAAATGATTTAGCTGATGGTGTTGTGACGGGAGAAGAGATGGCCCATTTTTACAGAGAGAGAGAGATACCGTCCCGATCGAAGGGATAAAAGAGTGGATGAATTTTTTGGATTTTTGGGTCGAAGATTGTTATACAAAGTTTTGGATGAGGAAGGTGATGAAGGAAAAGATGTTTTATTTCCGACTGGTTATCCTCAGACAGAGGGGAATATTGCAGATAGAGAATTGTTGTTAGAAAAACTTCAAAAGATTCACAGGCAATTGGGCGGGCTGCGCGGGCTTCAAAAAATATTTGCAGGGGACACTATGAAAGATGAAGACAAGGAGATTGCTGCTAAGTTTGTAGCAATCTACAAAGAGAAAATCCTTGCAATTGCAAAGAAAAATGCAGAAGAGGCAGGTGGCTCCAAAGAACCAGGTCTCATCAGGAATGCTACAAGGCAAGTTGTGCAGGATGTAATAGATGAAAAAAAGCATAAATGGAAAAAGTTGTCGTCGCATCATCGAGGATATACATATGCGGAAAAGATTGATGTGGATCGAATTAAAAATTGGCCAAAACTTTTTGCAATGTCAGACAAAGAAGTGAAGCAGAGGTTTTTGCAGAGAAAAGGGGAACCGGATTACTCAGGATTGGAAGAAGAGCCGGAGCCTCAGGATTTTAAATTACCAAGAGCTGCATAATTATGACATCTGAATCACGCAGAGACGGCCCTGATCAAGAAAGCCCCAGAGCTATATGTATAGATATCGAGTCAAACAACGAAACGAATCAATTATTGCGAGACTTAAAACAAAAATATGAAAAAGAACTTGTCCATTTCGGGTTGGAAGAGCATTTTGATGGTTCTGACCAGTACGCAGGAGAGCGTCACATGTGGTTAGACAGAGTTTGTAAGCTATGTGTTCTAACTCCATTACTTGAGAAAGGTGGAGTTAATAATCAAGAAGCAAAAGAGGTGGCTCGTAGAGCACTCAAGGCCAAGTTGCCCGATGGAGCGGGAGAATTGGAGGAGAAATTTGATGAGATATTCAGAAATGCTTACGGAGTGATATTAAAAGTCGTTTCCCATGGTGTTGAAGGTTATCTAAGGCTCGCAAATGCTAAGGATCCGAATGGAGGTGGAGAAGCCGATGCTGTTCCTGACAAGACTCCACCGCCGCAACCGGTAGAGGAGGATTTGGAAGCTTATCTGGAAAGAAAAAGCGAGCAGGACCCAAGACCCCAACAAGAATGGACGATAAAAAGAACACTAAGAGATCGGTTAGCGGAAGAGTTTAGGAGGAAGCAAGAGAAAGGTGGGAAATAATTTATTTATCTAAATATTTTCCGTAATTAAAAGTCGCCTGTATCATTCGGGTGATGTTTTTTGCTTCGCGCCCATCGGTAAGACAGTTTGCACTCGCACAAATGATGGTTGCGGTGATTTTGGCGAACATGACGCCGGTATTTTCGAAGGTTCTTTATGCCAGAGGCTGGACTCCCTTGGGTCTTTACTTCATGACGCTTGTAATAATGAGCATTATCCTAATCGCGCATGAGATGATGGCGCTGGAGAGAGGTGCAAGATGGGGAATGACGCGAAAGGATCTTTTCGGAACATTACTTTCTACTCTTACCGGAGGAGTGGGAAGTCCGATCCTGTTCTTTACAGGACTTCAATACGTTTCGGCTTCTGAAACAGTGCTGTTTACAAGTTTGCTTCCGTTCTGGGTGGTACTTTTTGGAGTAATTTTCTTTCGCGAGCGGTTTACGATGCAAATGGGAGTGGGAAGCGTACTCCTTATATCAGCAATACTGATTTTAATCTGGCCGAATGTTACCTCGGTCGAATTTAATCCCGGTATTCCATTCCTTCTTTGTTCACCGATTCTGAGTGCACTTACTACGGTTATTCATAAGAAGTACATAAAGCACCGCCACTTAGACTCTATTATTATGACAAGGACAATTCTTAGTATGTTAATAATTGGTGTTTGGATTCACCTATTCGATTTTGAAAGCCTGGAGATGCTAAAGACTCCGCAAAACATTTGGTTACTCCTATTGGTACCGGTTCTTGGTTTCATCTTCCCATTCTTCCTATATTTCGGCTCCCTCAAACATACAAAAGTTACGGAAGCGGGAGTTGTTGCGGCGGCAGGCAGAACTTTTGCAGTTATTGCGGCAAGTACTTTGCTTGGCGAGGAGCTGACCTCAATTCATATACTTAGTATCACATGCGTGGTCTTCGGAGTCCTCTTTATTAACGTGCCTCTTACAAAGTGGAGAATTGTACCTTCCAGGCTTATGGAGGTAGGACCGCTTAGGAAGTAGATCTTTATATTGCTCCAACGACAACCACGAACTCTCCTTTCTTTGTAATTCTTTCTGCAACTTCTGGAAGTTCGCTGACAGTTGTATCGATAACCTCTTCATGAATCTTTGTAAGTTCTCTGGCAACAGAGACTCTTCGATCAGGTTGATCATTCAATACCTTAGCTAGTTCATCCAAAGACTTTTCGATACGGTGAACTGACTCGTAATAAACGATGGTTCGATCATCATCTGCTATCGATTCGAAGAATTTCTTCCTGCCTTTCTTTAGAGGAGGGAAGCCGAGGTAAACGAAACGGTTGGCGGGTAGTCCACTTACACTCAGTGCTGCGAGAAAAGCTGAAGGTCCGGGTATTACTTCAATTGAAATACCTTTCTCACGTGCTTGGCTGATGAGTTTAAATCCGGGATCCGAAATTGCAGGAGTTCCAGCGTCGCTGACAACTGCCATGTGTTCCCCCTTCTTCAATCTTTTGATCACCTCATAAATCTTATTATCGCTCGTATAACTGTGCATAGAAATCAGCTCCTTTTTGGGAATCTGAAGTTGCTTTATCAGGTTTCCGGTAACGCGGGTATCCTCACAAATGATTGCATTTGCCTTGGTCAGAGTTGCAATTGCTCGAAGGGTTATATCGGTCAGATTTCCTATGGGGGTGGAGACGATGGAGAGCATAGTTTAGTCAATAACAGCGTACACTTACTTGAAGGGTTAGGGCTAGGGCTAGGGATTCGGGTTCGGGTTCGGGTGCGAATTTGTTTTAATATCTCTTCCAAAAATTAGAAATTCCGCTAAACTTTTCAAGAAACATGCCTAAAGGGAAAAAGAAACCGCCGGCAGATTCTGAGGAGCCCGAAAATAAGCCCGGTGAGGCTTCTGAAGAGGAATTAAATGATTCAGATTCGGAACAAGAATCCCTTCGACAGAGCTCAGGACAGGCAGAAAATTCAGGTGTTCGCGGGCCTCTTCATGGCAAAGAAACGCTTGCTGATATTGGTAAGATTGAACCGAGAGCTATTGTTACAGAAATGGAGGAGAGCTATCTGGCTTACTCCATGAGTGTCATCGTTGCACGCGCCTTGCCTGATACAAGAGACGGACTCAAACCTGTTCAAAGGCGAATCCTTGTAACCCTTGGCGATCTTGGACTTCGTCCAGGAGGGCGGTTTAGAAAGTGTGCGAAAATCTGTGGTGACGTTAGTGGTAACTATCATCCTCATGGAGAAGCCATTGTATATCCAACTCTCGCAAGACTTGCTCAAGATTTCTCTCTTCGTCATCCGCTTGTATTGGGACAAGGAAACTTCGGATCAATTGATGGTGATGCCCCGGCTGCAATGCGATATACGGAAGCCAAAATGACTAAGTTAACCGAGGAGATGCTTAGGGATTTGGATAAGGATACTGTTGATTACATTCCAAACTATGATAATACTCGAAACGAACCTTCAGTTTTGCCTGCCAAGGTCCCGAATCTACTGGTTAATGGATCAGTTGGAATCGCGGTTGGAATGGCGACAAATATTCCTCCACATAATTTGGGAGAAGTTATAGATGCAACAGTTCATTTGATTGATAATCCGGATTCAACTGTAGAAGATCTACTTAAATTCATTCAAGGGCCGGACTTTCCAACCAGAGGAATTGTATACAACAAAGACCAGCTGGAGCAGGCGTATCTAACAGGTCGCGGCTCCATTGCTATTAGGGGCAAAGCGGAAATTGAAGAGGCTAAAAACGGGCGTTACCAAATTCGTATTTCCGAAATACCTTATCAAGTAAACAAATCTACGATGATCGAGAAGATGGCGAAGTTGGTTACGGACAAGGTCATTCAAGGAATTTCTGATATTCGTGATGTGTCGGATAGAAATGGGATTAGAATCATTATTGATCTTAAAAAAGAATCATATCCGCAGAAAATATTGAACCAACTCTTTAAGCATACCGAGCTTCAATCAAGTTTTGGCTACAACATGATTTCATTATCAGATGGAATCCAACCGCGTTTGCTCAATCTGCAAGAGATGCTACAAATATTTGTAGATCATCGACGGGTAGTAACCCGAAGAAGAATAACTTATGAACGTGATCGCGCAAAAGAGAGAGCTCACATATTAGAAGGATTGTGTATCGCACTTGATAATATCGATGCCGTTGTTCAGACAATTAAGAAGAGCGAAACCAAAGAAATTGCGAGGGATAATTTAATGAAGAAGTTTAAACTGACTGAAATTCAGGCAGTAGCAATACTTCAAATGCGTTTGCAAACCTTAGTAGGACTGGAAAGAAAGAAAGTGGAAGATGAATTGAAAGAGAAGAGAGAATTCATTGCTCACTGTGAAGCATTGCTCAAAAGCCAGACTAAGATGGATCTAATTATTAAAGATGAACTTATGGATATTAAGGCAAAGTATGAAGATGGACGTCGAACAACAATTGTTAAGCATGCAGTAGGGGAGTTCAGTGCGAAAGATACTATCCCGAATGCGCCAATGATCGTTTCTCTTACGCGTTCAGGTTACGTTAAGCGATTAAGTCCCATGCAATTCAAGGCTCAGGCACGCGGAGGCAAGGGTGTAAAGGGTATGGATATTAAAGAGGAGGATGAAACTCTTTCGGTTCTTCATGTGATGAATCATGATGACCTCTTGTTCTTCACAAATACCGGTCGAGTCTTCAAGCTTCCGGCATATGAGTTGCCTCAGGGGTCCAGAATTGCAAAGGGACAAGCTATAGTTAATCTTCTTCAGCTTCAGCCGGAGGAAAAAGTTAGTGCAATACTCAAGGCAGAACTTGAGGATAAAAATCATCTGTTCATGGTTACTCGTGGTGGAACGGTTAAGCGTACGGAAATGGAGCAGTTCGAAAATATCCGACGAAGCGGTCTTATTGCACAAAAAATGCCAAAGGGAGATGAACTTTGTTGGGTGCTTGCAACTTCAGGTAAGAATGAAATCATTATTGTTTCAAAGAAAGGCAAGGCTATCAGGTTCAAAGAAGAAGATGTACGTGACATGGGAAGAGCGGCGGCAGGTGTAAGAGGTATCAAATTATCTGAGGGCGATAGGGTAGTGGAGGCAGCTGCAGTCGATGATCCAAATAAGAGCCGTTTGCTAGTTGTGATGGAGAATGGTCTGGGGAAAATGACATCAGTTAATGAGTACAGATTCCAAAACAGAGGAGGTTCTGGTGTAAAAGCAGCGCAACTAACTGCAAAGACCGGCGACATTGTAGGAGGTTGCGTTCTAACACAGGGCGATGAAGGAGATCTGATTTGTTTGAGTAAACAAGGACAAGCAATCCGCATGAAACTCGGTGACATTCCTCAGCGCGGACGCGCAACACAAGGAGTTATAGTTATGAGGCTTAAGGCACGCGACAAAGTTTCAACAGTTAGTGTTGTAATGGAAGACAAAGAGGAAGAAGAAGCTGTAATTCAAGCTGCGGAAGAGCAGAGGGAGACAGAAGTCGAGAAGATCAAGAAGGAGGAGAGAAGAGTTAAAAGGGCGTCGAAGGTTAAGGTTAAGGTGCCTGTTGGGGTGAGTGCGGGTGCAGTCAAACAGCAAAAGCTACCCTTAGAGGATAAGAAAGAGAAGCCGGCCCCGAAACCTAAGGCTAAGGCTAAGTCTAAACCAGCTCTGAAACCGAAACCGAAACCTAAACCAAAAGCGAAACCCAAAGCTAAGCCAAAGCCAAAGCCTAAGGCCAAGCCAAAGGCAAAACCGAAGCCAAAGAAGAAGACTCCACCAAAAAAGAAGCCTGCCAAGAAGCCTTCAAAGAAAAAGCGATAAATCGTTGAAAAGGACTATTAACACTGTAAAATCCCTCAGTCATGAAACAAGGCATTCATCCACAGGTCCACAAAAAGACTAAGGCAACTTGCTCCACGTGTAATGCGGTTTTCGAGATTCCAAGCACGGCTGAAGAAATATCAATCGAGACCTGTTCCAAATGTCATCCTGTTTATACCGGCAAACAAAGAAAGGAAATGAAGGGTGGAAGAGTGGAGAGATTCCGCAAGAGGATGGCTGCAGGGAGGAAGAAGGAGTAGAACTGGTAGTTTAAAATACTGAATAATTGGTTGTTTAATATGACAATTTTTATATGGATAGACAGCAGGAATTTATTTTAATAGGCGGGCAAGACGCATCGGTTGCTGAATTTGTAAGGGATCATTTAGGTAAAAATGTTGATCAAGTAAGAAAAGCAATAGGAAACAGATTTCCAGACAGCGGAGTCATGTTGGTTGAAAGGCCGTCACAAATGCAGAATTCAAGTGCGTCGGTATATTACACTGACCCATCCGGATTGTTATGGCTTGAAGGTTTTGATCATTATGAAGATCGAAGCAGAAGAGCTGGGGTGATGGAGCAACAATTGACTATGCAGCAGAAAAATAGGGTAGATAGATAGATTAGAGCTTAGGACTTAGGCTTTATTGAAGAATGTTGTATTTTAAGTGTTCCGCTTCGAAGCGGAACGTCTTACGGATTTAGCTGAAGCAGAAAAGTTGAGGTCAGCAAAAGTTTTTTTTGAGGAGGTATTGACATCATTTTTTGGAGGATCACCATATATAACTACCGCCCCGCCACCCTGAAGCTTAACCCACCCTTGGGGGGAGGGTGCACTTAGTGGCAAGATATTATTAAAAGGCCGGCTTGGTGTTAGCCGGCTTTGTGAATTGTTCTGATAGAATCCTTTCTACCTACTCCGCCTGCAAACTTACGGCAGTCTGCTTGGTACCACGACCACGAAGCGCCCCCTTTCTATTCGGGGCCTTCTTTGCACTGCTCCTGGCAGGCTGCTTGGTGCCACCACTACGTAGCGCCCCCTTTCTATTCGGGGCTTCCTCCTTTGTACTTCCGGAAGACTACTTCGTGCAACAACAACATGACGCTTTCTGGTATGCATCTCGTCCACTCCTATGCGAAAGGGCAAAAAAGAAGTTCTTACAACTAACTCACAATGGCGGTAAAATAGCAGAAAATGCCAAATAGTCAAGTATTAGGCAAATACGCCCCAAAATGCAAATATTGCTGGCACTCAGGTCCTTTGAATGCTATTATTAGACCGAATTATGAGGTTGGTCAGATTATCAGTTGCCGCCCCTCACCCAACCTCTCCCCCTTCTAAGGGGGAGAGGAGAAAAGGACTACTAATTTGAATCTTATGAATGAGCGCCAAAGTAAGCTTCTGGCTGCAATTATAGACCAATTTATAGAGACAGCGCTTCCGGTGGGGTCAAAGAAACTACTCGAATCAGGCGAATTTATCTGCTCTTCCGCGACTATCCGAAACGAGATGGGGCAGTTGGAGGATGAGGGATTTTTGGAACAGCCGCATATTTCTTCAGGAAGAATTCCGACTGCTATCGGATATCGGATGTATGTAAGGGATTTTATGAAGCCTTCGGCGCGAGAAAAGACGGTCAAAAAAAGATTCGAATCTCTCAGAGAGCAGTATTTCCAACGCAAAGATCAGGAGAGAGTATATGAAGCAGTAGCTCTTATGGCACGAATGATACCTAATGTAGCATTCGCTTCTGTTCCTCATAAAGATCGTGTGTATTACATGGGTCTTGCCAATGTGCTCAAGCAACCTGAATTCCAATCGAATCCGTTGCTTGCGAGCGATGTGGCAGAACTTCTTGAAAAGGGGCTAAGCGATTTACTAGATCAGGTAGAAGTTGATGACAAGGTCAGATATTACATTGGAGATGAGCATATCCTGGGAAACATCCAAAGTTGCAGCATGATGGTCACCGAATACAAAGTCAGAGACCAGAGGGGGGTGATAGGAGTATTGGGTCCCATGAGGATGGATTATGCGTATAATACTGTTGCTTTAGATATGGTCGCAGATCTTCTAAGATCTTATTCATAAAATTAAATGTCAGAAACATTGCTAAAAATCAGACCGGCTCAGGAAGACCCTGATGAAAAATTGCACAGAGGTCCGCTATATATGGAACCTGCAGTTTCGGCATTGCACTCATTAAAGGGAAATGACCGGGAAATAAGCATGGAGATTGGTATGGGCCGGGATAGTAAGATCAGTTTTTACGTCCGTGGAACCGAAAGGGGAGCCAGACTTGCCGAGAGCCAGATATATGCACAGTATCCTGATGTCGATATTGAGATTCTCACGGAAGATCCATTTAAAGCTAATGAGGACGAGGAAGTATATTATGCAGATTTGAGTTTTGTTGATCCGGAAATCTTCCCAATAAAACGTCATCCGCAATTTGATGATATGTTAACGCGCGTTAATGTAGATCCAATTGCCGGTATAACTTCAAGCTTCGCTCGTGTTCCAGTTAAAGGAATGCGCGGGCATGTACAGATTGTAATGAAGCCACTTAAAAGAGAATACAGGAGGCGCGCGCTTAGGTTTGTTCCTCTTCTTCAGAAGGGAATGCCTTCGATATCCAAGCGATTTGCTACTTTTTTCACGCGCATGCAATTGGCACGGGGATGGAGAAGAATCATATTCTTTCCAATTGCTTCTTTTCTTGGAGGATTTAGGGCTTGGCCGGGGTTTAACAAATATTTTACTGCTCCTATAGATATGAAGACTGGTGAAATGATTATGTCTTCCGATCCGGATGAAGCGGAGATGCAAGCGGCGAGCGCCAGAACTCATGACAGAGAAAATCCAGTGACTGCTGCCGTCGATAAGGTCAACAGATTGCTATTCTCATGCAACGTCAGAGTCAGCGTAATAGTTCCAAAGGGAAATAAAGAGCAGGCGCTCATTAAACTTGATGAAATGTCAGGAAGCTTCAGCCAGTTTTCTCTACCTGAATGCAATGCGTTCAAAATGCTCAGTTCCAAACAGTCATCAACAGTTGCCCACGGAATTAAAATACGTCCGTACATTCTATCAGCGGAAGAAATTGCAACTCTTTGGCATATTCCGAATATATTGGTACAAACGCCGAATATAGATTGGGTGATTTCAAAGAAACTGGAGCCGCCTATCGAACTTCCATTATCAGATGACGATGATGTGACTGTTCTCGGTGAAGCTGTATACAGAGGGCAGAGAACAAAGTTCGGCATTCGACCGGACGACAGGCGACGTCATGTATATGTGATAGGAAAAACAGGTATGGGTAAAACGACTATTTTGGAAAACATGATTTTCAGTGACATTCATGCTGGCAAGGGTCTTGCTGTAATTGATCCTCACGGAGATTTGGCTGACTCGGCTATTAGTTTTATTCCAAAGGAGCGCTCTAATGACGTAGTTATCTTCGATCCTGCAGACAAGGATTTTCCACTCTCCTTTAATATGCTTGAGTGTAATAATCCGGATCAGTATGCAATAGTCGCATCGGGATTAATGTCAGTCTTCGAGAAGCTATGGCCGGACGTATGGAGTGAAAGAATGAAACACATCTTAAGAAATGTTCTTTTGGCACTAATCGAGTATCAAGGTTCATCCATGCTTGGAATAATGCGCATGTTTGCAGATGATGCATATCGAGAGAAGGTCGTGGCAAAGGTTACGGATCCGTTGGTTAAGAGCTTCTGGGAAGATGAGTATGCCGTTTGGTCAGAAAAATATAGAACCGAAGCAATTTCTGCCATTCAAAACAAAGTTGGGCAACTTCTTACAACTCCCGTAATGAGAAATATAGTCGGACAAGTTAAAAGCACGCTCGACGTTAGGCATGCAATGGACACCGGCAAGATAATCATTGTGAATTTGAGCAAAGGAAAGCTCGGAGAAGACATCTCCGCCTTCCTTGGAGCGATGCTTGTAACTAAGTTCCAGATAGATGCCATGGGTAGAGCGGATATTCCGGAAAAAGATCGAAAAGACTTCTATCTGTATGTTGATGAGTTCCAAAACTTTGCAACTGAGTCCTTTGCGACGATTTTATCTGAGGCTCGAAAATATAAACTCAGTTTAACAATGGCAAACCAGTACGTGGCACAGCTTTTAATAGATGATAAAAACACGTCGCTCAGAGATGCGGTGTTTGGAAACGTTGGAACTATCGTCAGCTTCCAAGTGGGGTCAGATGATGCCGAGGATATCAGTTTGCAGTTCGAAGAAGCAGTATCAGTCAAAGACATCCTCAGTCTGCCAAAGTATCACGCATACATCAGACTGATGATTGACGGAGTTAACTCCAAGCCATTCTCTGTATCTACTCTGCCTCCTCCAGCTTGGCAACAAGATGAGGGTCGCACAGATAAAATAAGGACTCTTTCCCGCGAGAGATACACTCGTGATCGAAAGGTTGTGGAAGATAATATTTTCAAATGGGCCCAGGCCTCGTCAGCTGCAAAGAAAGATGCCAAGAAAGCCGGAAAAGCAAAAGAGAAGGAAGAGGAGGAAGTCAAAAAGGCCAGAAAGAAAGGAATGAAGCTGGATGAATACCGCGCATGGCGCGATCGCGAAATGTGGGTAAATGACTTCAACATGATCAGGAAAAAGGAGTTTATGGGCGAGGCATTGTCAGAAGAGGAGGTCAAGTCTAGGGCTGAGCTCGAGAAAAAACTACAAGACAGTGGGGGAGTGCCGGAGCCAAGTAAGACGATGATTGCAATGAAGGAAAAAAGGGAGAAAAAAGCGGGTTAATCAGGCCAAATATCCATTTCATCCATTAGGTTTTGATATTGCAGGGAGATCCAAGGCCATTTGGTCACATCATCTACAAGTTTGTGATTAACCCCGCTTCGCAGTACGCTCCGGCTTTTAAGCCGGAGATGAATGCGTATTTGTTGTTTGAATGGCTACGCAGGGTTCCGCATCAAGATTTCTATGAACCTTTTAGAAGCCACGGCTTTCAAAGCCGTGGAGCTTCACAGGATTATTCCGAATGTATCTGGTGACGCGTGATCGTTGCGCAGATGATTTGATGTGTTCGTCGTAATATCCTTTTTGCCAAAATATATCGTCAGTCGAAGCAGCGACGCCGGCGTCGCTGCTTCGGGTCAATATGTGTCGCCTGACATCACGTGAGCTATTGCATTTGAATGACTGCATAAACTTACTCAATCCCAGTTCACTCGGACATATCAAAACATGCATATGATCTGGCAGTATACAGAACGCAAATATCCTCGCCTTCTGAATATTTCTTGTCATCACAAGATTATCAATCAATATTTCCGGAATGCCATCGTATGTACACCAAGGAATACCATCTTTTGCATTTGTAACGATGTGGAATGTGCCATGTTGTGAATAATGAATCTGAGGCATATAAAGCCTAAAACTGTACCATAAACAAAAAGACCATAGGTATACTTAATGGCCTTTTTGTGTTTGTTTTGTCTCGCGTCCTCCGACTATCAGAAGCACTGTAGGCTAACTGAGACGGGATTAAGCGGATGCGGACTAAGGGGAGGAGCCCTCGAATCCCTGCCTTGCTTAGGTTTCTTGTTTCTCCTCGCAACCGAACGAAGTCCCCGACCAGTACACAAAACATCGCCGAAGCGAAGGCATACATGGGGAGTAAGTGGATGCACCCCGTAAAACAACCTCACATAAACGGAGCGTCATCGCAGAGCAGAGAGGATGGGAGCCATCCGATATAATTTCTTACCTTTTAATTTCCAGATCCCCAGCAAGTACCAAAATGTAGAAGGTAAGCGTGACTGGGCGGAAAATGTGAAAGGCGAATCTATCTATGAGTTACAAATCTCGTAGCCTTTTAGTCCCTCGAGAGGAGTAAAAAAGCGGTGAGAATGTTTATTTGTTTTTGTTTTTTAGGGGTGGCTCCCCTCCCATCTGCTCTTGTAAACGACCTGTGGTTTGAAGGGTCAATCTTTGAGGTGAATTTGTCCCTAGTCCCTTCCAGATTGGTGAGGAAGAATTAGGCTAGGGACAAATCACATAAGTGTACTTCCACAGAAAAAACATGCAACTTTTAGGCATAGACTAGGGCTCGGGTGTGTATTGTGAGTATAAAATGTATACGGTTTATGACGTCAAAAAAATTGGTGCTATGATGCTTATTCAAGCTCGAATTAAGAAGCAGAAGAATCAGAAGAAACAAAAGAAGCAGAGGATATCTAGAGCATAGACAAAGGACTCATTGATGTTCAATTGGGTAACTTTTAGTTAACATGGTAAGCCATATTTAGTACCACTTAATGGTGTCAGTATCACCGCCCCTCTTCTCGTACTCGTATTCAACTTCCTTGAGGTCTATCAAAGAATCCTCATATTTCTCCCTTGATTTAATGATCTTAATCCAGGTATCGAAGTATTTCTTTGCTGCCTTACGCTCATTTTGCACTTCCTTGAGCTTAAGTTTTTGCAGACTTAACTCATCCTTATCCGCATCGTCATCTCTCATATCTCTATATTCATCATCCTCATCATCTTCTTTTCGCTCCAAATCCCGGTCTATTCGCTTTTTCTTATCTTCAATCCTATCGAGGAGATCCTGATAAAAATCCTCAATTCTTTCACGTTCATCCTCCATTTCTTTCTCGAAATCCTTAATATCATCCTTAACCTTATCTTCGTCTTCTTTGGCTTTGCATATTTCATAAGCATCTCGCCCATCTTCTTCTTTTACAGTATCACAGTCCGTCCGCGCACTTGCGGGAATAACAGTTAACATCATCAAGCCGGCAAATAACAGGAAGCGATTCAGAGGAGAGTGATAATAACAGTCAACAATCGACAATCAACAATCAACTCTTGCCATTATATAAAATAGTTGGACGTTGATTGTTGATAGCGAAGCGTGCCTGCCAGCCGAAGCTTTGGCGAAGGCTGGTCAATTGTCGTTTTCGCACTCTGCCCAAAGGCCCAAATTATTTTCACGTGCTTTGCTTTCATAAGTCCCATATTCATCAAGTTTTGGGTGGGGGAACCATGGATAATTTCTAGCAAATCCTCCTTTAATCAGTTCTGCACCGATATCTCTGTCTCCAACAACTACATATCTAAGCAATCTGTTATATTTATCCCTATCTTCGTCAGGTTTAGATATGAGTGTCACGGTTTCTTCTTTAATTAGCTCATTCAACCGCTCAGTCGATTCTTTGCTAAAGCATTCCTCTTTCTCCGGAGCATCAATTCCAATAATACGAACATACTCTGGTTTGTTTCCGTAATTAACTTTAGCAGTATCTCCATCTACAATTCGAATCACTTTATATTCATCAGAAATAACTATTGCTTTTGATGTGCTACAGCTTACCAAGAGTAGCGAAAATAAAATGATATATTTTTTCCCGAGCATGAATTGTATTATGAATGTTTGATTAACACAGTCAACATTAATAATTTGGCTAATAGTAAGTAATTTCTTACACTTGTTCCAAATACTCCCCTTTAAATATGTCAGAATTCAAGACAAAGTTTGCCCTGCTCTCTGTAGTCGCAGCTGCGCTTTTTGTAGTTCCAGTTTTGGTGCCGATTGCTGGCGATCTAGTAGGCCAGACAAGTACAACTAAAGGATCGTCCATCACCATTGGTGATAATTTAAGTAAAAATCTGCGTAAATATGGAAACACATGGAATCCAGTCAAAGGTGGGTACAAAGAGAGTCATATGAGTTTTACACCAAAGAGGACTGCAAGAAGGCGTTACAATTATAGGACAAGAAAGAGGACTACTACTTATGTAAATGAAAGAGGTTATGCTTATTGGGATTGGAAAAAAGGAGTACCTGTAACCGCAAATAACCAGAAATTTGAATTGTATGTAACATGGCCCAATAACAAAGGGCTTTCAAAAACTATAAGTGCCTACGTTTTGCACAAAAATAGTAGAAACAGATGGGATTATCTTGTTAAAAATGTAATATTTAGCCAAGCTTCCGCGCCATCCGACCTAGATTACGGCGGTGTAAAATGGAAGAAGATAGGATCTACATTTGTTTTGAATCCCAATAAACAAACGCGGGTTTATCTTCTTGCGCCTAGCGGGCAAAAAATGACTGTAGATGCTGTAATGCTTAGGCCTCTTAAGCCTGTTGCAGATTGTGGGAATAAAAAGAGAGAAGGCGATGAGCAATGTGATCTTGGCCCCGAAAAGCCAGATGATGGATGCCATAAGTGCCGATATAAGTGCTACGACTCAGACGGGGACGACAAAGAGGGTGCTGGATATATATTGGTAATCAATAAAAATGGGGAAATAAAGAAACAACCCGATAGCTGTGATGGTGATCAAGTGGTAGAGGGTTTATGTAGCGGTAATAAACCAATATCGGATGTAGAGGATTGCAAATATGGTTGCGAAAATGGCGCATGTGTAGAAATCGAAATTGGTAAAATTATACACAAGATAGGACCATTGCAGGGCAAAAAAGTTGGGCCCTATGCAGCTTTTGGTATTTCGAATATCAAGAATATTTCCTCAGATTCAGAAGTTGAAATATTGGCTAAACAGAAATTCTACATTGATAATAATGGAATAACTCAAAATACTTCTGGTGATGTCTATGTAACCGTTCCAATGGAGAAAAAGCCAATGAAGGATGAGCCAAATTACAAATGGAGCGGAAAGCGCAAGTTTACTGAAGATGAATCTGGTACTTATAATTACAAGGTACTGATAAAGAATTCTAAAGGCGAATTGCTAGATGAAGTAGCATCTGAACATGCATTCAGTATTGTTGGAGAAACCCCATGCGCAAAGAAGGGAGAGGTTGTGTATGGCGATAGTGTTCCCGGGCCGAAGCTTTGTTGCGATGATCTGAAGATAAGACCATGGGGATGCGAAGTTCCGAAAAATGGTTCAGAAGGTGTTTGCGTAGAAAAACTTACTTGCGGGAATGATACATGCGATGAAGGCGAGGATGAGTGTAATTGCGAAGAAGATTGTGGTAGTTGTGAAGAGGATGAAGATTGTGCTTCGGGCAAGACTTGCTACAAAGATGAATGTGTACCATGGGGGGACGTATGTCCAACTTTGGGAGAGTATCAATGTTCTGAATCGAAAGAGAGCGACTGTGATGGAATCTGGTTCGATGACTACGGGCCCAAAGGATTAGATTGTTGTTGCTCCGGAGAACTTTGCCCTGTAGTTCAAGGAGATGATGACGATGACGAAGGAGACGACGATGATGATAATGAATGTGTGGAGCAGGGCAGTAATTCCAATCTTCCAAGGTGCAAAGAATGCCTTGGAGAAATGTGCGAAGAGTATAAGAACCAGAAGGATGGTGCTGATAAATCTATGGAAGAGTGCAAGGAGCATTGCATTGATGTTTATCCTCCATATGTTTCTTGTATTAAGCAGGGTAAAGATTCCAATCTTCCAAGGTGCAAAGAATGCCTTGGAGAAATGTGCGAAGAGTATAAGAACCAGAAGGATGGTGCTGATAAATCTATGGAAGAGTGCAAGGAGCATTGCATTGATGTTTATCCTCCATA
>Ga0187833_10000067_pt1 | contig 97952 bp, 79 predicted proteins | sample ETNtaG_37_FD_167968 | JGI IMG/M metagenome (GOLD analysis project Ga0187833, IMG submission 167968) | Marine microbial and viral communities from oxygen minimum zone, Eastern Pacific Ocean - ETNP2014_SV_400_PacBio MetaG (Illumina Assembly) | ecosystem: Environmental > Aquatic > Marine > Hypoxic... | reverse complement strand
ACTAAAATTTATACTTGGGTTGGGATTCTCGGCCAGCTTGGTTGCTGCCCCGGAAGTGGGTGATGTTGCACCGGATTTTTCCCTGCAGGGGTCCGATGGAAAAACCTACTCCATCGCTCAGTTCAGCGAGGGGTAAAAAACCCGTCGTCATTGCCTTCTTTCCGAAGGCCTTTACCGGTGGATGAACGATTGAATGCAAATCGCTGCGTGACAGCGACAAGGAAATTCAACATTACGATATCACCTATTTTATGGCTAGCACTGATTCGATCGAAGACAATACGGGCTTTGCAGTTAAGAACGATGCGACTTTTCCAATTCTTTCGGACCCTGATAAACACATGTGCAAAAGCTATGGTGTCCTTTCCGGCTTTGGTTTCGCCAGCCGCTGGACTTTCTATATCGACAAGGAAGGAATTATTCGCAGGATTGACAAGTCCGTTAAGCCAAAAACAGCGGGTAAGGATTTGCTGAAGAATCTCCAGGAGCTGGGTTTCCCAAAATCGGCGCCGCAAAGCTCCTAGCTGCAACTCGGACAGGAACTAGCTGGGGTTTAGGACCTCATCATGCCGCGCAATCCAGCCGGTCATCACCTCTGGGTCCATTGTCACCAGACGGAGCGCCGCCTCGGCAAAATTCTCCGGCGTATCGTTCACCTCTATGCCGGGTAACATTGCCTTCACCCCGGGGGTCATAATGGCCCCAGCGGGCAGCAGCGCGTTCACTGAAATACCATGGGCTGCCATTTCGTAGGCAACCGCCCTGGTGAGATGCTCAAGTGCAGCCTTGTTACCGCCGTAGGCGAAGCCGGTCGTGCCTTTTGCGTTCGGGTATGGACCTTCACCAGGATTAGTCGAGGCCCCGGAACTGATATTGAGTACAGAACCTTTCCCCTTTGCAACCATGTCGGGCAGTACCAGTTGCATCAGGCGGTAGCAGGCGAACAAGCCGATCTCGTAGTGCAGGCGAAAGCCCTTGAGTGGAAAATCCAGGAAGCCACCCCTGGTGGCCATGCGGCTGAGTTTGGCCTCTTTTGGGATGGCAGGGGCAGGCTCAGCATCCTTTTTGGGTGGACGGCCGGGAACCGTAAGGGCGGCATTGTTGACCAATATATCAACGGGGCCCAGCTCATCGTGTACCTTGTTTACCAGGTCGATCAGGTCTTGTTCGACACCCACATCGCAACGAACGGGTAGTGCAAAACCGCCGATCTTCTCTATCTCGTCAGCAGTCTCAAATACGGTGCCGGGTAATTTTTCATTCCAGACCTGCTCGGTACGTGCGGCAACAACGACCTTTGCACCTTCCCGGGCAAATGCCAGGGCGATGGCTTGGCCAAGACCTCTGCTGGCTCCCGTGACGATCGCCACCTGGTTCTCTAATCGTTTACCGCTCTCTTGTGCATCCGTCATTGCTGGTTCCCTTCCATTTAGTTTCTGTTTTATCCGGTTTCAACTGTCAGCCTGGTCTGTATCTTAGCCATCCACAGCCAGGATACTGGTGTCCGCCTGGTGTTGTGCTTTTTGTGACTGGTAGCGTGATGTCGGTTGATCGTCCTTGTTGCCACCACCTGACAGTACATAGGCCTGTTTGGGCAGTTTACGCTTCTGCGCATTGATAACTGAATCGCTGCCATTGATGTCCCCGAAGAATATCGCGTCGCCGGGACAAGCGTCCTCACAGGCTGGCTGCAGTCCCTCGTCGAGTCTTGTGGAGCACATGTCGCAGATGGCGACAAGCATGTCGTTGGAGTTTATGGCGATGACGCCATAGGGGCAGGCGGGCGGGCAAAGGTTGCAGCCGGTACAATCCTCATCAATTATTTCGACCACACCGTCATCCCGCTTCTCTATGGCTTCAAAGGGGCAGGATTCGATGCAGGGCGGGTTGATGCAGTGCTGGCACATCCTGGGTTGAAAATACATCCAGACGTCCGGGTAAACACCCGCTGGAATATCATGATGGCCCGAACCAATGGTTGGCACCTTCATGCGCTGGACACCCTGGGGGTCTCCATGTTCTTCCTGGCAGACCAGGGTACAGGCGTGGCAGCCGATACAGCGGTCGAGGTCGATAAGGAGGCCCAACTGCTGGCCCGTTTCTGGCTGCTGATCATTCAGGGCGCTCATGTGTTCACCTTGCGAATATCAACCCAGACATCGTGCAATGGTGCGTTAGGATCGGCGCCGGTCAGTGGTTTCATTTTCAGGTGTGCGGGGTTTGTCACATTGCCGCTGACGAGTTCCTGCATGCCGCCTTCGATGAAGCTGCTGCGCCGCCACCCCTGCATCACGGCAATCGTGCCGGGCCGCATTCCCTCGCTCAGCCGCGCATGCAATATGACGCTGCCAAGGCCGTTATAGATCTCCACGATGTCGTCTTCGCCAATATCTCTTGATTCTGCATCGAGGGGGTTCACCGTCACATAGGGGCCTGGTATCAGGTCCCGGAAGGTGGCAACCTCGTTGAGGGTTGCGCTGGGTAGAAACTTGGAGTGGTAGCTCACCAGGCTAAGGGGCAGCTGTTCACCGGCCAGCGCATAGAGGTCCCGGGGACGTTCCCTGTAGATTGGCAGTGCGTCACCCAGGTCAGCACATTCCTCCGCATAGAATTCAAGTCGCCCGGAGGGTGTGCGGAATTGTGCCTCGGCCCACTCCACGTGGGGGTGCTCTTCTGTCGCACCCGGGTTGAAGCCTTCCCAGACGAGCGCCTTTTCTTCCTTGATGCGATCAAAACTGACACCAGGGACCGTTTCCCACATTTTTGGCAGCAGTGCTGCTTCATTCAAGTCCTCGAAGTGCTCTGACCAACCCATCTTCATACCCAGGTGGCGGAAGATTTCAAAATCAGATTTGGATTCACCGACCGGCGGTATAACTTCAGGCATATGTTGAATCAGGTTGCCGTAGTATCCGGGCATACACACTCCCTCGTGTTCGTAGGGTGTGGTAACAGGCAGTACATAGTCTGCCATTTTGGCAGCATCGGACATCACCAGTTCGTGTACGACGATGAGCTCTATATTTGGCAGCACTTCCCGCAGTGTTTTGGCCTGTCCGGGCCACTGACCAACCCAGTTCATCCCGGCCATGATCAGCGCCTTTATGGGAAACTTGCCTAATTCCGGTACCTCCTCGCCCGCGGTAGCCGCCAGCAGGGAGAGACCATCGATGACCGTTTGGGGAACTGTATCGGTCAGCCTTTCTGCTGCCTTGCGATTCAGAGGTGGCGCCTGGAACGAGGATATTGCACTTACGCCGCCACCCGGTTTGCCCAGGTTTCCTGTCATGGCCGCGAGGGTCAGCATCAGCCGTTCCACATGGTGGGCATGGTAGGTGCGTCCTATACCCCAGCCTTTCTTGATGGCGCCCGGCTCGGCGGTGGCATAGTCCATGGCCAGTTGATAGATAACTTCTACGGGCAGGCCTGTGATCTCACCTGCACGCTCGGTAGTAAATGTCAGTGCCTCGTCGATGAGCATCTGGTAAGCGGTACAGCAGGCAATCCCCTCGACCTCCCAGCTTCCCATCAGCGCTGGCGATATTCCCGGCTCGTCTGCTGCTTTCGCCGCCTGGCTGGACTCGTCCCAGACCATGAAACTGCTGCTGTCTTCATTGCCCTGGAGGTCTGATGCTCTCAGGATCTGGCCGTTGTCCTGCCGGACCAGGAAGGGGCCATTGGTATGCTGATTCATATAGGCAATGTCCACCATTCCCTTGTCGTGGATGATGGCAATCATTGCCAGTGCCAGAGCCGCATCTGTACCAACCTTTGCTGGTATCCACTGGTCTGACATGGCGGCGGTTGTTGTAAATATGGGGTCTATCGTGATCAGCTTGGCGCCGCGCTCCTGGGCTGCGATCAGGTGTTTCATCTGTAGCTGTTCGGTCTCGGCGGTATTGGCGGCCCAGAAGATGATGACGTTGGAATTCAGCGCCAGGTCCTCCATGGCGTGCCCACCCGGGGCTTGTTGAGCTCCCGGTATTCCCAGGGGGTCGGTCCAGTTGCGCCAGCCAGTTGCTCTGGCCGCGCCAACCGGGCTGTCGCCGTGGGCGCCGATGAAACTGACCATGGTTGTGCCCAGAAGCTGTCCGAATCGCTGACCAGCAACACCTGCCCGGTCGAACATGGCGATGGTTTGATGACCGTGCTCGTCTTTTATTATATTAAGTTTTTTCGCTATAGATTCGAGTGCCTCATCCCAGGAAATGCGCTCCCACTCGCCGGATCCGCGTTCACCAACGCGCTTGAGGGGCCAGAGGATTCGATCCTTGCTGTGAATTCGTTCCGGCCAGACAGCTCCCTTGGCACAGAACCGGCTTGGGATTACGGGTTCAAAGCGGACGACTTTTTCGTCTTTGACGTGGGCATAGACAGGACAGCTTCCGCCCAGGCATGCCGCCACCATGGGGCAGGCTGTCTGTACTATACGGGTTCCGCCAGCTACTTTTGAGCGGGCACTTAATTCAGCATTCGTCGCCATAACATACACACCCGCTGTTTACGGAAGATGTAAAAATAAAACACAGATGCGGAGGATGTGCAATCGCGTCTTGCTGATGACCTTCTGCCGTTGATTCTCCGTGGTCTTCTAAGCTGGTTTGTTTGGATCTATGCCAAGGGAGCGCGGAACCGAATCACGGGTCCAGTAGTCCACTTCCTGGACAACTAGATTGTTGTCGTCGAAGTCAAGGCTGGTCATCCCCATAACCCTGGTGCGCTTACCCTTGTTTTGCTCACCAAACGTATCATCGAGAATCTTGGAAGACATGATCCAGGTCAGGGCAATGCCATCGTCGCTGACCCAGTACCTTTCTGGAATCAGCGCAAGTTCCATTCCGGGTGCAAGACCGTTGGCGAAGAAGCCTCGGATGGCTGGCCAGCCGTCGAATGTCTCGCCAGCTACGACATCGTGGAGAGTCCCCTTTGGGTGGAAGAATTTTTCAGGTGCGTCAACGTCACCGCTTGACCAGGCTTTAAAAAGATCCTCTGCCAGTTGGATGCGAACTGCAGATTTGTCACCAGTTGGGGTCATGTTAACCTCGTTAGTTATGGTTGAAGGCAAGTCCGTGACAGATAAGTAGTGTTTACCGGGGTCACCCGAAAGACAGATATCCTGTTACGAAGGATTGGACATTAACATAGTGAATGAGGCAATGTCTGCCGCACTCAGGTTGCATTAACAAACTAACGATCAAGCCCAAAACAAAGGAGTATTTATAATGGCAGAACAAACATTCGCAAATCAGAAAGCGGTTATCAGTGGCGCAACTGGCCAGATCGGTTTCGCTCTAGCGGAGCGCGTCGTCAACGAAGGCGGTAGCGTTTCTCTAATTGGGCGACGTGAAGGTGCGTTGCAGGATGCCGTCGCAAAGCTGGGCGATCAGGCAAGTTATGCCCTGGTTGACGTGGACAGTGACCAGGAGGTTGCAGACTTTGCTGACGGGCTTGACCGGGTAGATATCGTCGCCTGTACTGCTGGCTGGACTGTCATAGGACCGGTGGAAGAAATACCGGTGGAGGAGGCGCTTGCCATGTTTAATTCGCGGTTTTTTGGGCAATGTCGGCTGATTAAGAGCACGCTGCCGAAAGTCCCGGATGGCGGCATCGTTCTGCTTTGCTCAGGTGTCGGCAACAGGGCTTTCTACCCTTATTACGCTTACGGTGCGGCGGTGGCTGGTGCTATCGAAGCCTACTCTCATCATCTGGCAGGGGAACTGGCATCGCGCAAAATCAGGGTGAATGTCATTTCGCCGGGATGGACGGTAGCGGCAGAACCAGATGCCGAGCGGAGTGCCCGTGCGGCTAAACCATTTGCATCTGAAGGCGCGCAGATGAACGCCTTCCTGCAGTCACTGGATTCGCCGATGCATGAAATTATTCAACCGGAGGAATTCGCTGATGCTCTGGTGTTCATTGCCAGGGCGAGGCACTACACAGGGCAGGTTATTCGTCTGGACGCGGCACGCAGTGTGACGGACAGTCCGCTGGATGGATCTGTAGACCCGTTTAGTTTTGGCGCCTTATAATCCTGCTGAATAACTTTCATGGGGCGCGTATGGGACGCTCCCGCGACCAGAGTGTTCGCTTTAATGTCGCATCTGCAAGTTTTGCAGATGCGAAGCAGTGTTCGCTTGTTCGAAAAAAGTAAAACACGTTATAGTGATGTCCAGGAATAGCCTGAGCCAGTTAAGGGAGAGCTTTGTCAGACCAATTGAAAGGTACCACCGAGAGCAGTGAGGTCGGGGCACCCTCTCAACCCCTGCCTCGAAAAACATTATCTCGAAAGACACTGTTCTACTATGGCCTTGCCGATATGCCCATTCAGATGGCCGGGGTGCCGGTGGCGGCTTTCATTCCCAACTATTACGGTGCAGATCTGGGCGTGAGTCTCAGTGCAGTGGGTACCATCTGGTTACTGACTCGATTGTTTGATGGTGTGTCGGATCCGCTGATCGGCTATTTAAGCGACCGTACCAATACCCGCTGGGGAAGGCGGCGAGTGTGGATGGTGGCGTCCGTCCCAATCCTGATGCTTGCCGTATACAAGTTGTTCATGCCTGAGCCACCCGTTGACGCTGTCTATCTGCTGACATGGCTGGTGGTTCTGTGGGTCGGCTGGACCATGCTCTTTATTCCCTACTATGCGTGGGCTGCTGAGTTGTCACCGGACTACAATGAGCGTACTCGTATTACCGGCTGGCGGGCCTGGATCGGCATGGCGGCCAATGTCCTCAGCAAGGTGGTGCCGGTGCTGGCGATCTTCCTGTTTAATTATGGCGGAACCCGGGAAACATTGTTTCTCGTGGGTACCATGACCCTGGTGCTGCTGCCCCTGACAGTGGGGTTGACAGTATTTAATGTACCGGAGAGCAGAAATTATCTGCCAACACGCATACCGCTGCTCCCGGGGCTCAAACTCATGTGGCGCAATGCCCCATTTAAGCGGCTGGTGCTTGCCTTTTTTATCAGCCAGCTGGGTTCTGCTATTTCGACCGCACTCGTGGTATTTTTTATCCGGGGTGTGCTGAAGGAGGAGCAAAGCAGCATCCTGATGCTGCTGGTTTATTACGGGTTCAACCTGGCGGGTATTCCTTTCTGGATCTGGTTTTCCAGCCGGGTAGGTAAACACCGAGCCTGGTGCATTGGCCTTGCTGCCTTTGGCTTCTTTCAGTGTGGCTACTTGGCGCTTGGTGCCGGGGACTTTTACTACATGCTGCCCTTCACCGCTGTTACGGGCTTTCTCGGCGGGTCCTTCTGGGTGTTGCCAAACTCAATGAAGGCGGATGTAATCGACGTAGATAAGCTCGAAAGTGGGGAGGATCGTGCTGCCTGGTATTTTGCCGTATGGTCCTTTGTGATCAAGGTCGCTCAATCCATCGGACCCTGGCTGGCACTGACGATTCTGGCAATCCTTGAATACAATGCAGCACCAGGTGCAGCGAATACCGAAAATGGCCTGTTGGGTCTCAAGCTCCTGTATTGCTTTGGCCCGGCCATCGGCTTCTGGCTAGCGGCAATGATTGCCTGGAATCATCCACTGACAGAAGAGATTCATCGTGATATTCGCGCGAAACTTGAGGCCAGACATGACTGAGCAAGGAGGACCTGAATCGGAGCCATCCACACCACCATCGTCGCGCAAGGCACTTTTCTATTTATGCTCGGCTATTTGTTGCCTGGCCCTGGCGAATTTTTTACGGCATGAATAATGGAATCCAATGCAACGCCTTCCAGGTCCTGGCCATGACCCGGATCATTCTCGACGGGTCTGTAGACGACCTCCGCTCTCTGGATCTCAAAGCCGGTAAGGGCGCCGGTAATTTCCTCAAGGGACGGTAGCAACGCCAGGTCCTGTGGGCCACCCACGCCATGTTCGAGATTGCTCGTATCGTGCGCTATGTAGATGAATGATCCCCCGGGCTTGATGGAATTGGTCACGTTGGCCATCCAGCGCTCACGCTCTTCTGGCGGTGTGTGCAGGTAGAGGACAGCAGCCAGGTCATATTCATGCTGTGGCAGTTGCATGGTGGAAACGTTTGCCGCGATCCAGTTGACATTGACGCTTCTTTTCGCCGCTATCTGTTCAGCCTTCACGATGGCGACATCGGAAAAGTCTATACCAGTAACATCCCAGTCCTGTTCCACCAGCCAGAGCGCATTTCGACCTTCACCGCAGGCAACATCGAGGGCCTTGCCTGGTTTCAGGTCTTCGACTTCCCTCACAAACACATGGTTTGGTGCCGCTGACCATATCAGATCCTTTTTGGTGTATCGCTCGTTCCACTTTTGCTGCCGTGACATTGTTTCCTCTCTTCCCTGACCAGAACCGGTGGCCTGGCCCCTTGATTCAGTACATTTAGATAAGCATGGTTTCTATGAATGCCTATAATAGACAACCTACTCAGTTTTGCATTAGAGCAGTATGTGGTTTTATCAGATTTTTTTGCAGATACTTGGAAAAAGTGAATTCAACAAGTACCTGGTCTCTGGGACTATCGCCTTTCTGGTTGACTATTCAGTTTTATTGATTGCGACAGAATGGTTTGGAATCCATTACCTTGTATCGAATGTTTGCGGTTATACGACCGGGTTGCTGGTCGCCTATAGACTCAATATTCGCTGGGTTTTCCGCTATAGAAAATATGGGCATACGACCAAAAAGGAATTTTTGATATTTGTAGTTATTGTCATAGTCGGGCTCGTGATAAGCGAAGCTGTTATCTTCCTGCTGGTGGAACGGGTGGCTGTTCCCTACCAGTACGCGAAAATAGTTTCAGTGGGTATGATTTTCATTTTCAACTTCATTGCCAAGAAGCATTTTCTTTTCACTAGGGATGAAACCCATTGATCATCAATAGAAAACTTGTGGTGGTTATGCCCGCATACAATGCTGCTGAAACCCTTAAGCAGACCTGTGATGCCCTCCCCATGGATATCGTTGACGACATTATTCTCGTTGATGATGCCAGCACGGATGCTACAGCGACGGTTGCAGAAGAGTTGGGAATCAAACATATCCTCGTTCATGACAGGAACCTTGGCTATGGCGGAAACCAGAAATCCTGTTATGGAAAAGCTGTCTCCCTGGATGCAGACATTATTATTATGGTGCATCCTGATTATCAGTACACGCCTAAACTTATTCGTGCCATGGCATCACTCATTGCTGAAGATGTTTTCGATTGCGTGCTTGGCTCCCGTATTTTAGGTGTCGGCGCCCTGAAGGGTGGCATGCCCCTGTATAAGTACGTTGCCAATCGTTTTCTGACGCTGGTCCAGAACCTGCTGGTCAGTTACAAGCTGGCTGAATATCACACCGGCTATCGTGCTTTCAGTCGGGAGGTGTTGACTTCACTTCCGCTGGAGAAAAACTCCGATGACTTTATCTTTGACAACCAGATGTTGCTGCAGGTTATTAGTCACGGCTTCAGTATTGGTGAAATCACCTGCCCGACCTCCTATACGAAAGAGGCTTCTTCGATTGGCGGGTTGAGTGCCGTCAGGTATGGCGTTGGCGTTCTGGTAGAGTCTCTGTTGTTCAGGCTGGACCGGATGGGCATCTTCAAGACTAAATATCACTAACCTGTCGCGGGTTGTGGACTAGGTTTCTCCAGGGCTGCCCGCTAGGTGTCAGTCAAACATCATGTCGACAAGCCTTGATAGTGTTTCACCGGAAGCCTTTCGGTTGGTCGTAAATTTGACGTGGGCTGAAAGGTCGGCACCCGGGTCAAGGTCAATAGCCCATAGTGCGTTAATTTCATCGGGCAATAGAGAGTAGCGAATATCGATGATGCGGTTTGGAAACCTCTTATCCACTGCCAGATATCTGTTGGAAAACCATCGGAACCTTTCTATATCTCTTGCCTGCTGACTGGAGGAATCCAGCCAGGGAAAATGTTTGCCGAGGTTCAGTTTTTCGATCCTGTCTCCTGGAATCGTTTTAGATAACCAGCCAACCCTGACGGCATCGACGTAGAAGTGTTTGTCAGTCTCATAGACAAGTTTCCATAGCACGAGGTTGCCAAAACCTGGTTTTGCCTCGAGGCGAACCGGTGTGTGGTTCCTGGATTGTGCCAGTTCAATACCAGTTGTGACTACGCGATCTCGTTGTACCACTCCCAGTGACAAGTAGAAAAGTGCCCATACAAGGGCAAACCGGGCAAATATAGGATTTCGTCGAATTACGCCTGTCACTGTCAGGATCAGCAATGGTACGGTGAACAGGGGGTCAACAACGGAGACGTTGTTCCAGGCGACTCGCATATCCGAGAAGGGCCAGAACAACTGCGTACCGTAGGTCGTACAGGCATCCAAAAGCCCGTGTGTGGCGTAACCCAACAAACAACTGAAGTAGGCCTGCCGGAAACTCAGGTGCTTTTTTGCATAGGGCCATGACAGGGCGGCGCAGATCAGCGCACCCACAGGGATGAATATCAGTGAGTGGGTAAATTGACGATGGTACTCGAGGAAGAGCAGGGGATCCGATGGAGATTGAAACAACACATCGATGTCTGGGGACAGCCCGGCGAAACAACCCAACAGGGATGCTGCCTTGATCTTGTCCCTGTCGCTGAATGACTCTGACAGGGTTGCACCCAAAGTGCCCTGTGTAATGGGGTCCACTAGTCGTTACCCCCATTTAGACGAGTAAGTTTCTCCGCGAGGTTGTTGTGCGGTTGCATCAGGGTTCCGGATTGAGTCGGTGGTGAAAGTAAAACATACTTGGTGTTGAAGTGGCAGATTCGAACATCGGTAGTTCAAACATTTACGGTTCAAAGCATGAGCAAGCTCGAAGTATACATTGACTACAAGAGCCCCTACGCCTTCATCGCAAAGGATCCGACCTATGCTTTGGAGGAACAATTCGGGATCGAAATAGACTGGTACCCCCTGACGCTTAATATAGGTAGTTTCCTTGGTACGGCCAGAACAAACGATGCCGGCAAGGTGGTCGAAAATCACCGTAGTCCGATACAATGGCTGGCAGTAAAGTATGCTTATATGGATGCGCGCCGGTATGCCAGTCTGCGGTCTCTGACTTTAAGGGGAACGCAGAAGATATGGGACTCCTCTCTAGCGGGTATCGGTATGTTATGGGCGAAAAAACAAGATCACGATGTCCTGAAGCACTATACCGACATTACCTACGAGCGATTCTGGAAGAGAGAGCTGGATATTGAAGATGAATCAGTAATCCTTAATCTTTTACAGGAGGCCGGTGCTGATATCGGTGGGTTTTCTGATTACCTGTATCAAGAGGGAAGGGAGTATCACGATAGGCTGCAAAACGAAATTCTTGATAAGGGCTATTTTGGTGTTCCCACCTACGTGATTGATGGGGAAATGTACTTTGGGCGTGAACATCTGCCACGGGTCCGCTGGCATCTTGCCGATAAGCCAGGGCCACTTCCGGACGTAGCCAATGATTCGGTACTCGTCTGATGTCGCGGTTACTCTCTGAAGGTGGGCTTACTTTGTTCGTCGATTTTGGCAGTCTACCAACCTATCTGGCCCTGGGTGGGATAGGGAAGATTCTGGATGAAACGTCCCTGGAGGCGTTCTGGTTGCCTGTGGTGAGTGTGCCTTCAGTTTCTTCAATCGATGCGAGGGGGGTTGATCCACTTGCCGCCTACAAGGCGAGACGAAAAAGTGCAAAGCGCCGGTTTGCAGGCCGGGAACTGGAGAGAAATTGTGAACGCATGGGTATTTCAGAAGCGCAGGGCGCCAGAAGTATTGACTCTACCAATGCTGCCCTTGGGTTGATGTGGCTGCACGAAAAGCAGGCAGATCCACATATGTTTCGCACCTATATCGAGTCGGTATTCTCCGCTGTGTACCGAGAGCCTGAGTTGGTCGAGGAGCCGGATATTGTTGTGAAAAAGCTTGAGCAATGCGGCGTCGTGACCGAGGGGTTTCTGACAGATGGTGTCACGGGTCAGGGGGCCAAGTTGCAGGCGTTGCAGGAAGAAATCCTTGAACTCGGGATTCTTGAGTCGCCAACATTCATTTATCAGGGTGAGTGTTTCCAAGGCAGGCAACACTTGCCACTGCTGGTCTGGCTCATGAATGGCAGTCACGGATCACCGCCTGCCTAGTGCCAGATGTGACTGCAGGTATTACCCATTAGCGGCGAGGATTTTGTCCAGTGCGTATCCGAGCGCATTCGCCATCATGTCAATCTCCGGCTCGCCGATGATAAATGGTGCCCCGATGCAGACGATGTCCCGCACCTCACCGGTGCCGCCTGGGTAAAAAAATACGCCCTCTTTCACAGCGTGACTGACCAGGCTCTCGGCAATATGATGTTCCTCGGGAAAACACTCCAGCGTTTCTCTGTCTTTCACTACTTCAATACCGATGAGCATGCCCTGGCCACGAATTTCAGCTACCAATGGGTGCTGGCCGAACCTTTCTTCCAGCTGTGCCTTCAACTGGCGGCCGATTCTCCTTACGCGATCAAGTAATTCCTCCTCCCGAAGAATGGTCAGCACCTTCGCTGCCGCCGCGCAGGATTGTGGCAGTCCGGCAAAGGTATGGAACATAACACTCAATCCCCCTTCAGCGATTACATCTGAAATTTCTGCGGTACTGTAGACGCCGGTGATAGGGGCATAGCCTCCCGCCATTCCCTTACCGGCGACCAGCAGATCGGGCTTAATTCCATAGGCATCTGAGCCGAATTTTTCACCCAGCCGGCCAAAGCCAGTCATCACTTCATCCATGATCAGCAATATGTCGTTTTCCCGCAGTATGTCCTGCACCCGATTCCAGTAGTTATCAGGTGGCATGATTGCGCCACCGCTTGAACCATTGATGGGTTCGGCAATGAGTGCAGCGATATTGTCTGCACCAATCCTCTCGATGGTTTCTTTGAGATCATTAATGTAGTAGTCGGCTGCATCAGGGTGATTACGTCCCAACGGGCACCGTAAGGGGTAGGGGGTTTCAATTTTTGGGTAGTCATCCAGGATGCCCTCCAGTCCCCTCTTTCGCGACTGGTGACCAGAGACAGCAGCGGTGCTTATAGTGGTGCCATGGTAGGAAATACTTCTCGCGAGGATAGTGTTTTTCTCCGGCTTTCCCCTGGCGACCTGATATTCGATTGCGATCTTTATAGCGGACTCGTTGCCCTCTGAGCCGCTGGACGTGAGATGAATTCGTTCAAGGTGATCCGGGAGCCAGTGATCATTCAACTCAACCAGCAGCGCCTCCCTCTCCGGGGTTTGCCAGGGAGGAAGTACATAGGTGCAATTCAGGGTTGCTGCGTGGATAGCATCGGCAACCTCCCGTCGCCCGTGACCGATATTGGCGACAATAGCGCCACCTGCTGCGTCCAGGATCTTGCTGCCATCGTCCAGGTAGAGGTAGGCGCCCTCAGCGTGGCTTACGGAAATGGGTTTTTTGACCGGAAGAAACGGCCATTGGTGGCGCTTGCTCATGAAGATTTCTCTAAAGGTCTGGTGGAGGCGTTATTGAGTTTTCCGTTCCCCGGAAGTCAAGATCTACCCCGGGGACTGTTGAGGTTTTGGACCGGCCTGCAGAACAGGATACTATTGCTGAAGTATGCCCTTTGGCATTTCCGAGAGCAATTAAGAGTAACAGGATGAATAACGACGAGTGGGTAGATTTATTGTATGAGGCACGGGTTGGTGGCAAGCCGGCTCCCGTTTGTTCGAGCCGGGTATCGGGGTTGGATCACGCAGTCGCTTACACAGCGCAGGCGGGGTTAGTTGAACGCCTTGAGGCCTCCATTACAGGATTTAAAGGCGCACTAACCAACAAGGCAGCACAGGCAGCCATGGGAATCGATGTTCCTGTCAGTGGTGTGTTGCTTGAAGACATGCGACTGACGGCAGGTTCAATTGTCGAGCTAGGAAACTATTCCCATGCGGTCGTCGAAACAGAGATTGGCTTCTGCATTGGAAAACCAGTGTCTGAGCAAATCTCCACTGATGGATTAATGGAGTATGTGGAATATTGCCTGCCCATGATAGAGATAGCGGATATAGGCTGCGATGACCCGGCTGCCATGACAATTTATGATTTTATCGCAGCTAATTCCGCTGCCGCCGGATATATCGTCGGCCAGGGCAGTGAATTAGAGGCAGTAAATGAAGTTACGGTCAGCCTGTTTCGAGACGGCGAGCTGCTACATGAGGGAAGAGCAAAGGAAGCCCTGGGGGATCAGTTTGCCGCCGCCACCTGGCTGATCAACCAGGTTGTTGGTCAGGGCTACACTATCGAGCCGGGATTCTTCCTGATGACGGGTTCTCTTGGAGCGCTGCAGATGGCAACGAAGCCTGGGCTGTATTCCGCTGACTATGGAGCCTTTGGAAAAATTGAATTCGAATTCATCTGAAATTCAATAGCTGAGCTCTGCCAGTGTCTCCATGCCCTGGCAATGCCGCCTCTAGCCATCTTCTCCGATGATGCTATTATCGCTTCACTACTATTACTTGGCATAAGGAAATCACTATGGACTTTGATATACCGAAAGACATTCAGGACTATCTGGGAGTCCTTGATAAATTTATCGAGGATGTAATTAAACCGCTGGAAAACAAGAACGATAACATTCGCTATTTTGATCATCGCAGGGAAGATGCACGCACCGATTGGGATCGGGGTGGTCTGCCGAATGAAGAATGGGAAGCCTTGCTCGCGGAAGCGAGAAAGCTCGCCGATGACGCCGGGCACTATCGCTACCCAATCCCGAAAGAATATGGGGGCCAGGATGGTACCAACCTGGGGATGGCAATTATTCGTGAGCATTTTGCTGCAAAGGGTCTCGGCCTGCACAATGATTTGCAAACCGAGCATTCGATCGTCGCCAACAATGTTGGCATGTTGCTAATGCTGGCGTATGGCACGGACGTGCAGAAAGAAGAATGGATTCCATTGCTGCTCTCGGGCAAGCGAGGCTTTGCGTTCGGCATTACTGAGCCAGACCACGGCTCGGATGCGACCCACATGGAGACAACCGCGGAGCGGGATGGTGATGGCTGGCGTATAAACGGCGCCAAGACCTGGAATACTGGCATCCATAAGGCGCCCTATGACATGGTGATGGCGAGGACCAGCGGAAAAGCGGGTGACGGGAACGGTATCACCGCATTTCTTACGCCAACTAATTCCGAGGGGTTCAAGGTAGAAGAAATGCTGTGGACCTTCAATATGCCTACGGACCATGGTCGGGTCTCACTGAAGGATGTCTATGTGGATTCCGGTGCTATATTTGGCGGTGAAGGGCGCGGTCTTCAGGTTGTGCAGCACTTCTTTAATGAAAACAGAATTCGCCAGGCGGCATCCAGCCTAGGTGCCGCGCAGTTTTGTATTGATGAATCCGTAGAATATGCGGGCATACGCAAACCGTTTGGCAGGCCTTTATCGGTCAACCAGGCTATTCAATTTCCCCTCGCGGAGTTGCAGACACGGTGTGAGATGCTGCGTGCGCTAATTCACAAGACTGCCTGGCAGATGGATACCTACGGGAACTGGAAGGCATCGTCCCAGGTTTCCATGTGCAACTACCAGGCTAACCGGCTCTGCTGTGAGGCAGCGGATCAGGCGATGCAGGTCCACGGTGGTATGGGCTATTCGAGACACAAGCCCTTTGAACATATTTACAGGCATCATCGTCGCTACCGGATTACAGAAGGTGCGGAAGAAATCCAGATCAGAAGGATAGCCGGTTATATGTTTGGCTACATGAAGCAGCTGGCACCCAAGGGTGTTCAGGATGACTAGTTGATGGAGAAGGCCGAGTTCGAACGCAGGCTGGAACAGGTTCTGACCCGGGAAATTGACGGTTGCTCGGCGCTTGTTTCTGTAGAACGACTTTCCGGTGGTGCGAGCCAGGAAACCTACAGGCTAACGGCTCTGGTTAATGGCGCGGAGCAATTGCTTGCTATGCGCCGCTCACCCGGAGGGGAATTCCTGGAACCTCTTCCTACACGGCCTGGTATAGCGGTGGAGGCCCTGCTGCTGAAGTGTGCGCGTGATGCCGGTGTCCCGGCACCTGAGGTCTATTACGTTCTGACCCGCGAAGATGACCTTGGCGATGCCGTCATCATGGAATGGCTTGAAGGTGAAGCCCTTGGCGCTCGAATAGTCCGGTCGGACCAGTTCGCAGAAATTCGTCCCCGGCTGGCATATGAATGTGGCCAGATCCTGGCGAAGATTCACAGCATAAACCTACCGCAGGCAGGACTGGATAAGGTACTCAGTGAGGTCTCACCTGATGCATTTATCGACCAGATGTGGGATCGATACAAGCTGCTTGAGACTCCACAGCCAATGATTGATTACGCGGCGCGCTGGCTAAAGGAGAACCTGCCAACTGATTTTGAACTGGCGCTGGTTCACAATGATTTTCGTTGTGGCAATTTCATGATCACCAGTGAGAAGATAACTGCGATCCTGGATTGGGAAACTGCGCATATTGGTGACCCGATGCGGGATCTCGCCTGGATGTGTTGCAACTCCTGGCGGTTCGGCAGTGACTTGCCAGTGGGTGGCTTCGGCTCCTATGAAGATATGTTCAGGGGTTATGAAGATGAATCAGGGAAAAAGGTTGACCCGAATCATGTCAAGTTCTGGGAAGTGTTTGGCTCTTTCTGGTGGGCCGTCGGCACGCTAGGCTTTGTCGAGCAATACAGGGTCGGGCCGGACCAGACCGTTGAACGTCCGGCCATTGGGCGAAGGACGTCAGAATGCCAGATTGACTGTGTCAATCTCTTGATACCGGGAGCTGTTGACCTGGTAGCAGAGGCTTCTGCGGATTCAAGCCTGGATATGCCGCGTGCCGATGAGTTGCTGATCAGTGTCAGGGACTTTCTGCGTGTTGATGTGATGGGAGAGTCCAGCGGCAGGACCAATTTTCTGGCAAGGGTTGCCTCTAACTCGGTTGATATTGTGATCAGAGAGCTTGCACTTGGTCCTGCGCACCGTGAGGGTGAACTGTCGAGGCTGCAGGAATTTTATAATTCCAGTGAAGGGCTTGAAGATCTTCGCTGGAACCTGATTCATAAATTGCGCGATGGCAACCAGTCGTTAGACGATGATGCACTGAAATTTCATCTTAGAACCACCGTGGCAAACCAGGTTGCTATTGATCAACCAAAGTACACTGGTCTGAGGACTGCCATTACAGCCAAATAAAGGAAATAACCATGACTGAAATGCATTTTGCAACCGTATGGGAGCAAATTTCTGACCAGCAACCGGACGCGCCAGCCGTTATATGCGGTGATACGGTCCGTTCCTGGCAGGAATATGAGAACCGTGCTGCCCGAGTCGCCGGATACCTGGACCAGCAAGGACTGAAGCCCGATTCAAAAGTTGGAATTTATCTTCATAACTGTAATGAGTACCTGGAAACTCAATTCGGCGTGATGAAAATGCGTGGTGTAGCTATTAATGTTAACTACCGCTATCAGGAAGAAGAGCTCCTCTACTTGCTGGACAATGCCGACTGTGAAGCACTTGTTTATCAGGCCTGCTATGCCGACAGGGTGGAGTCAATCCACCATAAGCTGCCGAATATCAAATGCTTTATCAGAGTGGATGATGGCACTGGTGGCGCCATTGAATCGGATGTTGAGTATGAGGACCTGGTAGCGAGTACCGACCCAATGCCGAGGATTGAGCGTAGTGAGGAAGATATTTATATGCTCTATACCGGTGGGACGACGGGTATGCCGAAGGGTGTGATGTATGCTCAAGGTCAGTCGTCAACAGGAATGACTATGGGATGGGCAATTCTTGGTGGTCTTGACGAACCACCGGCCACACCGGAGGCTATCGCTACAGCTTGTGCCGCCCTGACCGCTTCGGGTAGCCAGTTGATCAGCCTTGCAGCCTGCCCGCTGATGCATGGAACAGGTATGTGGATAGGTTCGATGATCCCCCACATGATGGGAGGTGCAGTTGTCACCATTTCGGAACTGGGTCTGGACCCCGCCAGAATATGGCAAGAGGTAAAGCGGAACCAGGTTTCTTTCCTGGTAATCGTGGGTGATGCATTTGCCAGGCCACTTCTGTCAGAGCTTGATAAAGCAAGGGCAGAAGGTTCTCCCCATGATATCAGTTCGGTCCTGGCCATGATGTCCTCAGGTGTCATGTGGTCTGAAGAGACAAAAAGAGGTCTGCTGGATCATCATGAGATGATGTTGATTGATGCCATGGGGTCTACCGAAGGCTCCATGGGGACATCGGTCGCGACCCGGGAGGATATCAGTCAAACGGCCAAGTTTGAAATGGGAGAGGACGTTAAGGTTTTCAACGAAAATGATGAAGAGGTAAAACCCGGGTCTGGTGAGATGGGCATGATAGGAACAGCTGGAAATGTGCCGCTTGGTTACTTTAAGGATCCGGTAAAATCCGCCGCAACCTTTCGTAAAATAGATGGTGTTCAGTACAGCTTCCCCGGGGACTATGCGACGGTGGATACGGACGGCAGTATTATCTTGTTGGGTCGTGGGTCGAAATGCATCAATACTGCCGGAGAGAAGGTTTTTCCTGAAGAGGTTGAGGAAGCAATAAAACGATCCGAGGCGATCCGCGATTGCCTGGTGGTAGGTTTACCAGATGATAAGTTTGGCCAAAGAGTGGTTGCTGTTGCTTCCTTTGTTGAAGGCATGGAGGTCGATGAAGCCACGTTGGTTGAAGACACCAGGAAACATCTATCCGGCTTCAAACTGCCGAGAAAAGTGTTCTTTGTGCCACAGGTACACAGGCTTCCCAACGGCAAGGCCGACTATACCTGGGCGGAGGAAACTGCCGTCGAATTATCCGCCTGACCGGCTCAACCTGTAACCTGAAGTGCAGACGTGGCCAGCCACAATGCCTGATAGTGAAACAGAAAGTATGATGTAAGGAGATCCCTATGGGACGTGTTGAAAATATGGTCGCCATTGTCACTGGTGGTGCATCCGGTATCGGCAGGGCTACTGCAGAAATGCTGGCCCGGGAAGGGGCGACCCTTGTCATTACCGATGTCCAGGAAGGGCTGGGAGAAGAGGTAACCAGGGGAATAGAGGCAAGTGGTGGCAAGGCGGTCTTTAAGACCCATGATGTTGCTGATGAGGATAACTGGCGACAGGTAGTCGCTGAAACGGTTGAGGGTTTTGGTGGGCTGGATATCCTGGTCAATAATGCTGGTATCGGCGTTTTTGCCCCGGTGGTAGATATGAGTCTTGAGGACTGGCGGCGGCAGCGGTCAATTAATCTTGATGGTGTATTCCTTGGCGTTAAACACGCTATTCCTGCCATGGCTGTATCCGGTGGCGGCTCCATTATTAATATTTCATCCGTCGCTGGATTGAGGGGCTCGCCGGGACTGACCGGGTACAATGCCACAAAAGGCGGAGTTCGAATTTTTTCCAAGGGTGTTGCCCTGGAGTGTGCCGCAGCGGGTATCAATGTCAGGGTGAACTCCGTTCACCCGGGCATCATAGCAACCCCTATATGGACCAAAGCTGCAGTGGTTGGTAAAGAGAGCGCCAGCAATTTTTTCCCCTTGGATGAAGGGGCCAATGCTGTGGATGTGGATGCGATGGCCCAGGTTGCAGTGCCACTGGGTGTTGCCGGTTCGGCTGAAGAAATTGCCAGTGGCATCTTGTTCCTGGCATCAAATGAATCAAGTCACATGACAGGTTCGGAACTCGTTATTGATGGTGGTATAACCGCCTAAGCTATCACTGCCAAAAAAAGGGGGAAGTCATGGGACGTGTGAGTGAAAAAGTTGCGATTGTTACCGGTGGTGCTTCGGGTATAGGCCGGGCTACAGCGGAATCGCTGGCACGAGAGGGTGCAGATGTCGTTGTTACGGATATTGACACAGGCGAGGGTGAGAAGGTGGTTGCCGGCATAAATAGGCAAGGCGGGAATGCCATTTTTGAGCAACAGGATGTTGTTGATGAAGCCCGGTGGATTGAGATTATCGCGCTTACTCAAGAACAGTTCGGTAGATTGGATGTGCTCGTCAACAATGCCGGTATTGCACCGGGTGGGCCAATCGTTGATACGACGCTTGAGGACTGGAAACACCTGATGGAAGTCAATGTGGATAGTGTTTTCCTCGGCACAAAGCACGCCATTCCAGCCATGGCGGCATCCGGCGGCGGGTCTATCATCAATCTATCTTCCGTCGCCGGAATCAAGGGGGCGGCGGGTCTTACCGCATACAATGCGACTAAAGGGGCGGTCCGGTTGTTTACCAAAGGGGTTGCCCGTGAATGTGCCCAGACTGGTATTCGTGTAAATTCAGTTCACCCGGGGATTATTGATACTGCAATCTGGGGCAAGATGTCTGCCAGCATGGCCGACGTAGAGGGTGGTTCGGTGCTGGATGCGGCGACTGCCGACGGTGCCAATGCGCCGGATGTAGAAGCCATTGCGATAGGGCTTCAGGTTCCCATGGGGCATGCGGGCAAGGCGGAAGAGATTGCAGATGGTATTTTGTTCCTCGCTTCAGATGAATCAAGCCACATGACGGGGTCAGAACTTGTCATTGATGGTGGCTTCACCTGCTAGGAATGCCCGCTCTTAATAGTAGAGAAATAGTCGCAATATTTTGGTTAAGCGGATAAGTTATAGCTTCGAGTCAGCCCGTTCGTTGGAGGAATGATAATGACCCCAGATGAGATGAAAAAGAAAGCCGTTGAACTAATGGCTGACTCCTTTCACTGAAGCCAGGCCGTCCTGTCCGTGGGGCAGGAAAAATTGGGTGACAAGAACCCGGATATTATTAAGGCGGTTGGCATTTTCGGTGGTGGTATTTCAGGGACCGGCGGTGTGTGCGGAGCCATGTTAGGTGGCATGGCCTGTATTTCAAGCCAGTGCAGCAGAGGTGAACTTAGTGATGAGGAATCCCCCCGCTTGTTCAAAATAGGACATATGATGGACCAGGCTTTTACCGAGATAACGGCGGAATTTGGCGGCAAGGATTGCGCAGATATAGCCCGGGTAGACTGGCTCGATCGGGAGTCGGTGAAGGAATTTTATGAGGGTCCCGCCAGCAGGAAAAAGTACTGCCAGCAGGTGGTAGGCGAGACTGCCCGTGCCCTGGGCGAAATCATCGAGAAAGAATTGCAGCAAGACGAACATTAAAAACTGATTAAATTATTTGGAGTTTGATTTGCCAACCTACGATTATCGCTGTGTAGAAAATGAAAGGGTCCTCGAAGTAAAACATGGTATGAGCCACAGGGTGAGTACCTGGGGTGAGCTGTGTGAGATGGCAGGGGTTGACCCGGGAAGTACGGATCAGATTACACCCGTGGAGCGCCTGGCAAACGGGGGTAATGTGGTGCGAAGTGCAGTCTTGAAGAATGATTCTGCCCCCGCTGGATGTGACCCAGGAAATTGTTGCGGGGGAGGGCAATGTCCCCTTTGAGTGTGAAGGCCGCGGCCGTCCAGATGGCGCCGCAGTTCCTTGATACGAGGCGTACCCTGGAGAAAATTTTTCGATATATTGAAGATGGCGCCGACCAGGGCCTCGAACTGCTTGTTTTCCCCGAGACGATACTGCCTGGATATCCCTATTGGGCAATGACCCACGATCCCATGTTGAACCTGGGCCAATTCAACCTGCGTCTACACGCCGAATCCATTGTAGTGCCCGGGCCTGAAAGCAAATCATTGTGTGCCGCTGCAAAAAAACATCACTGTAATCTTGTCGTTGGTATTAATGAGAAAGAGGGCGGCACGCTCTACAATTCACAGCTGATCATCAGCAATGATGGTGAGTTGCTTGGATGCCGGAGGAAACTTGTACCTACCAGCCACGAAAGGATGGTATGGGGAAGAGGTGACGGCTCTGATTTAAAAGTCTATCAAACCAGCTTTGGTGTTCTTGGTGCGCTGATCTGTTACGAGCATTCGAACCCGCTGTTTCGTTACAGTGTTCAGGCTCAGGGGGAGCAGGTTCATGCGGCGAACTGGCCAGGTGGGCTGCCCTTTATTGATCATATTATGGATGCCGCAATCCGGCACTATGCTTTCGAGTCCGGCACTTTTGTAATTTCTGCAACCTCGATATTGACCCAGGAGATCCTCGATGAACTCGCAGGTGGAAGCGGCACCAGCATATTGACGCCTGGTGGCGGCTATTCGGCCATTGTCAGTCCAAACGGAAAGTACCTGGCAGGCCCGGAGACTGACAGGGAAGGAATTGTTAGTGCAACATTGGATTTTGATGAAATCGTCAGTGCCAAGATCGTGGTTGACGGCCAGGGTCACTATGCCCGCCCGGATGTTGTACAGCTGCGGCTCGACTCGAGCAAGCAACGACCCCTGGTCATCGAAGATGGTAAAGATGCCTGAAGGTCTATCCCTTCCATGATGCATGAGGCCTGATCTAGGTCACACCGAATAATAGATAGAAAGAATATTAGGAGAATACCCGGATGAGTATTGATGCGAGTGGCCCCAATGCCGAGCAAATAGAGTTCTGGAATGGTGACGTGGCTCGATCATGGGCTAGAAACCAGCAGGCGATGGATGCGCTCTTGGCACCTATTAGCCAGGTCGCTATCGAGCGTTCGGCGGTTTCAGCGGCTGACAAGGTACTTGATATTGGCTGTGGATGTGGAAGCACCAGCCTGGCAATGGTTGAACGTGGCGCTGCAGTAACCGGGATTGATATTTCAGATCCCATGCTTGGTATTGCCCGCAGTCAGGCGGAGCAGCAGAACCTGGAGGCAGACTTTATTCTGGCGGATGCCCTGACGTATTCCTTTGACCCGGACTTCAGTCTTCTCTTTTCACGATTTGGCGTGATGTTTTTCGCAGACCCCGTTGCGGCTTTTCAAAACCTATCCACAGGCATGAGCGGGGATGGGAGAGTTTGTTTGGTCTGCTGGCGACCGTTCCTGGAGAATGACTGGTTTGTTGTTCCCATGTCTGCTGCCTCTAAATTTTTGCCGCCAACTGAACCAGTGGACCCAAGGGCGCCCGGACCTTTCGCTTTTTCGGACAAGGATTATGTTGCCGGAATACTTGAAGCTGCCGGGTATAAGAACATAGAAATTGACCCTGTTGATGAAATACTTTCAATTGGTGATTCTAACGATATTGAGCAGGCGATTGATTTCTATGTCAAAGTCGGGCCGCTGGCACGGGTGATCGCTGAGCTGGAAGAGCCGATAAGAACAGATGCTCTGAATGCAGTGCGTGAAGTCTTGCAACCACACATGACTGACCAGGGATTAAGGCTAAAAAGTGCCTGCTGGCTGGTCGAAGCCAAACGGTAGCCTACCGGCCAAGATTCAAGCCGGTGTTGAAAGCAGTGAATTTATCTCGCCATATGAAAGTGAATGGTCGCCAAGCCTGACGGAAGTGCCCCTGGACAACAGCTCCGCTGTTATCTGCGACATATATGCCAACATGGCGCGCATTACACGGGGGCCAAAACTCACTCTTGCAACACCCAACTGTTCGAGTGCCGGAATAGGTCGACTATTTTCGTTAACGATAATATTAAGTGGTAGCGGCAGTTTCTGGACTAGCATCGAGATATTTTTCTGACCAAGGTCTCCGAGGTCTGGTACAAATACTCCGTCAGCACCAGCTTCAGCATAGGAATTTCCCCTTGTTACGGCATCTCTAAGGGTCTCGGCATTGGTGCCCTCGTCTTTTAGTAGCGCATCTGTTCTGACATTCAGGAAAAGGGGCGTGTTCAATTCAAAGCACCGGGTTTTAATCCCTGCGATGTGATCTGCCATGGTTTCTACAGACAGGAGTTCACCATTAGTTGTATCTTCCAGGTTTACTCCAATGGCACCCGCCTTAATGGCCTGCTGAACACTTGCCAGGATGTCGGCAAGAGAGCTCCCATAGCCAGCTTCGATATCAGCGGTAACCGGAATGGTGACAGCTGCTGTTATCCGTTGCACCATTTCACAATTTTCACGGATGCTCATTACTTCACCGTCGGGATAGCCAAGGACGGCAGCAATGCCTGCGCTGGTTGTGCCGATGGCTTTGTATCCCTGACGCTCGAGAAACTTAGCGCTGATAACATCCCACGCGTTTCCCAGAACCAGGATCTCATCAGCATGATGCAATTGGCGAAAATGATCAGCCTGAGCGTGTGAGAACCTCATACATCCTCCTGCGAAAAAAAATCAACAAGGCAGTTTAGGCTTTGCTCAACCTTGTTCAGCTCTACCAATGATATTTTGTCAGCAAGAGATTCGTAGTATTTGTCCGCATTCCTATTGATCAGGCTTACGGTTTTCCTGCCCTCACTTGTCAGTATCAAATGCACTACTCTTCCGTCTCGGGTGTTTGAACAACGTTTGATAAAACCCTTATTGACAAGCGTGCCTGTGCTCCTGCTCAGGGTGCTCTTATCGAGGCCAAGACGTTCTGCCAGTTGCACTACCCCGGCTTCTCGCAATTCAGCGATAGTGAGCAGTAGGTGGCACTGGTTTAGGGATAGATCGCCACAGCAGCCAAGTTCTTTGTTTTTCAGCGCCATTATTCTTTCTAACTGCCGTAGTCGTTCTCGAAAATGCTTTGTGTTCATATTTGGACTAGTTGTATATTGCAACTACATTGTAGATTGAAATAGTTGTGGACTGCAACTATTTTACCGATTCAGCAATCAGCTTGCAGAGATGGCGGGAATTCGATTTGGTGTATGTCTAAAGTGAATTGAGCTGCGCTATTCTGAGCCCGGCTATTGAGGGCCGGGCTGTTTAGAATCGGCGGTGTTCCTAGTCAGTTGATACCAGCTGCGCGATTTGTCCCCCATAGTACATCTGTTTATCGATCGACAAGCCGTAGGCGGGAGGTAGAATGCACATGGAGTCAGCGATGGTCCAGAGTGGTTCCAGGCGTTCTCTCACCTTATCGAGATCACCAATGGCGACAAAGGCGCGAACCATCTCATCCGGTACCTCATCCACGATGGACATGAAGTCCGCCCGCTGCACGCCTTTCTGGCAGGCCTGTGCTTCCTTTTCAAACCCGTGGGCTGCAAAGAAGGACTCATACTGCTTAACACCTGCATAAAAGGCTATGGTTGGCCGGGCATCATCGAGTGCTTCTAATTCATTTGGATTCGGCGCGACCCAGGGCCAGATGTTTACATCGATCTCGCTTCGATCCCGTCCAGATTTCTGTAATTGATCGAGTATGACGGGCGCCATCGTTTCAGTTGCCCATTCCACGGACCACATGGGGTGACCAATCACGCCGTCACCTATTTCAACCGCCAGCCTGGTTAACTTTTCCCTGAGGGAGGCAATCCAGATGGGGATATTTTCACGCACGGGTGGTTGGGTCTGAGAAATTTCTGCAAAATCCGCTGAGAAGTATTCGCCTGTGAAGGGTTCGAGGTGAGTGTGGGCGTTGGCAACGATGTGCCGTACCGCGGCCACGGTTTCGCGCAGATGGGTCAGGGGTTTTATCGGTGGTGCCCCAAACACACCCGTAGTCCAGGCTGACACGGATGATCCCAGCCCCAGAATGAACCTGCCACCAGTAAGACGATCCATGTCGAGAGCCGCCATGGCCGTTTCAGTGGGACTACGTGCCGCCGCAATCGCGATGCCACTTGCCAGTTTGACTGACTCGGTTGCCATTGCCGCCGCCGCCAGGGGAATAAATGGCGGTCCATATACCTGGGGAGAAAACAGCCCGGTCAGACCTTGCTGTTCGGCCAGCGCAGCCACCATTTTTATGACTGCTGCTTCTGCTGCCGGCACAAGGCCCCAGTATTGTCGATCTTCACCTACCGCATTCGTTCCCACTTACATCTCCTCTGTCTGCTTTTCAGCAGTCTGCTGGTGCATCAGCCTGCTAGTGCATTAGAACAGTGCCACTGCCGCCATCTACCGTAATCATATGACCGTCCGGGATGAGATCGCAAGCCTGGGCCATGCTTGAAACACAGGGGATGCCATATTCCCTGGATATCATAACTGCGTGTGATACTACACCGCCGCCCTCGACGATAACGCCACCGATGATTGAGAACACCGTCGTCCAGGCAGGGTCAGTCGCGATGGTGATCAGGATGTCACCCTTTTCAATCCTGCCGATCTCATCGAGACTTCTGCACACCCGGGCTCGGCCGGTTACAACGCCGCTGCTGGCGGCGATGCCGCGCAGACCCTGGCCATCATCGCTAAGCTGGTTATCATCGAACGTCTCCCAGCCGCGGACATATTTCGGTGGCTCTCTGTGGGTGTACTTTTTATACACCCGGCGACGTGCCCGCACCATGGCCTCAATCTTGTTCGCGGTCAATTTGCCGGTTTCTGTCTCGATGATTTCTGCCATGGTGAGAAAGAAGATATCTTCTTCATCCTGCATCAGGCCACGTTCGACAAACTTGCTGCCAATGGCGGTAAACATTGGCCTGCGCCGTACACCATTCTTGTCGTTCTGGAATCGCTCCCAGTCCCTGTAGTAGAAGTACTCCTGAACCAGCTCGACGTACCACTTGAAGAAGGCTGACTTCAGCGAACCGAGAGGTTGTTGGCGGATCTTTTTTAAACAGGCCTTTTTGGTTTCGAGCATACGTTCATTCAGTTTTGTCTCGAATACGGCCGGAGAATCTTCATCGCCCTGGGATAGTAATGCTTTAATTGAGGGGAAGACCCTTTCCGGCTTATCTGCCCAGCGGTAGTGAATTGAATCCCGTTCGTCTGCACCGCGATGGCCGAACAACTCAATGAATGCATCTAGCGTCCGTTTGAATTTAAGTCCATCTTCTGAATCCTCCAGAGAATCAAGAATTTCCTTTGAATCCTCTTTCTTCATGAGTTCCATGAGCTGGGATGATTTCTTAACCTCCCTGGACAGTTCCCATACGGCAATATTCTGCTCGCCCGTTGGCATCTGCAAACCTGAAACCAGGTGGCCGAAGATCCTGCCGCCTTCATCATCACACCACATCTCACACAACCGCTGTAAACCGTGCGGGAGCACATAGAGGAAGAAGTTAAAGGGCAGGGCAACATTCGGTTCGAGTTCATTACCTTCATTGGAACGCTGCATGGCCCCAAATATATCCATGACACTTGCGGATTCCAGGTCGAAGTCATCCCAGACTGAATCTGAATGCCTGATCCAGTCCTTAAAATTATCCAGTAGGAAGTGAGTACTGCCGAGCAGTGATCTGGTGGGGTGGGTCCATTCAAGTTTCACTAGAGTCTTGAAGAATCGTAGCCAGTCGAAGGGCATATTCCTGATCTCTTCTCGCATTTCCTCCGGGAAGGCAGACAGGGCGATATCGTCCCGTGCGAAGGGTGGTATGAACATGCGAATCCACTCCTTTTCCAAGCTGGTATTGTAGTAGGCGCGTGCGCCATACCAGCGAAACACGGGCATATCCCAGAACTTCTCGACCGGGTAGCCGGCAAATTCGGTGATTCCCATATACTCAAGGGCAAGAAATTTGGTGCGAATTCTGTGCGGTTGTGCCATGGAATACATCATGGGAGTGGATGGGCCTGTCTGCAGTTCGTCTGAATAGGCACGGGACCAGGTCCATTTCTCATCGGTCAGTTCTTTATATGCGACGGGTGTTTGCCAGGCCTCGAGTCCCTCCCGAAAGTCAATGTCGGCGGCGGTCACTTCGCGGGACTGCAAAATGGCAAATCGGCCGTCCGCGTATCCCCATTCGATATCCTGCGGAAAGCCGTAGTGTTCCTGGATGCGTACGCCGATTTCAGACAGCTCAACAATCTTTTCATCAGCCAGCGTTTCTATACTGCGGAGGTTTTCCGGTACCTCGATCTCGGTGCTGCCCTGGCCAACATCTGCTCTTACGGTCATGACAAGTTTTTCATGGATTGTCTTCTCAGTGATCGAGGGACCATCCTTGTTTAAGATGTATTGATCCGGATTTACCTTGCCGGAGACGATAGCCTCGCCCAGGCCCCAGCTGACGTTCATGAATATCTCGTCAGGATTTGAGGTCACTGGATTTGCAGTAAACATGACGCCGGCGACTTCAGACGGGAACATCTCCTGGACGACGACAGCCAAAAGTACATCCTGGTGCTGAAACCCCTGACGATTGCGATAGGAGATTGCTCGATCTGTCCAGAGGGACGCCCAGCAGCGTTTGACGTGCTCGAGTACGTTGTCTGCGCCATGGATATTAAGATAGGTATCCTGCTGTCCTGCGAACGAAGTGCCGGGCAGGTCTTCAGCCGTTGCAGAAGAGCGGACAGATACCATCACACCTTCAGTTAACTGTGATTCGAGTTGCTTGTACGCTGTGCGGATGGCCACTTCAATATCTGCGGGAATCTCGGCGGCGATGATCATCTCCCTGATGGCTTTCGCACGCTGATCGATTTCCAGGGGGTCCTCATAGTTGAGCCCCTCCAGCACCCCAAGAACTGGCTCGAGTAGTGAATTGGCTTCGATCAGTTCTCGGTAGGCTTGCGTATTGACACAAAATGCCAAGGGTACCGGTAGACCGGCCGCGGTCAGTTCGCCAAGGTTTGCCCCTTTGCCGCCAACCAGCGCAATGCTCCCTGAGTCAACTTCATTCAACTCACAGGTATATTCAGCCATTTTCTCGATTCTCCTCTACTAAATGCTCATTCATCTACAACTAAAAAAGTAAAACACGTCATATAAAATAGCGCAATCCTGCCTACCGGAATAACAGTTGATGCTTGAAATCTTCTCATCGATCCACTTTAGTTGGGAGGTCACAATCCGCCAGAGCAGGTCAGGACTTCACCCGTAACGAAGTTTGACTCCGGGATGCAAAATAGATAAATGGCACCGGCGCCATCGTCTGGTTTACCGGACCGCCCAAGTGAGACGGTTCTTTTAACGCCTTCGACCTGACCGCTGGTTAATCCAACCCTGTGCTCCCGCCCATCGACCTCAATTAGGGGTGGTTCACCATCGTAGGATTGCGTCAGCCTGGTTTCTATGTGCCCAAAGGCAACACAGTTGACGGTGACATTGTATCTTCCCCACTCCTTCGCCAGCGTTTTCGTCAGGCCAACGATAGCCGATTTCCCGGATGAATAGGCTATCTGAGTTGCCGATCCCAGGGTGCCACTTACCGATGAGACGTTGACTATTTTTCGGCATACGGCCTCACCATTCTCTGCTATTTCCTTCTTTGCCTGATCACGCAACCAGGTGGAAAAGGACCTGAGAATTCTGAATGGTGCAGTAACATGAACATCCAGCATTGCCTGCCATTGTTCGTCGGAATGATTGTGCATGGCCCCGTTCCAGATATAGCCGGCGTTGTTAACCAGAATATCGATCTGCCCGTAGGCATCCAAGGTGGTCTGAATAAGCTGATCAGGGAACAGGGATTCTGTTACATTGCCGGCGCAGGCGATAGCCTCATGACCTTCTTCGACCAGTTCACGGACTACTGCCGTGGCTTCACTGGCATCCAGGTCGTTAACAACAACCTTCGCGCCATCCCGGGCGAGCATGAAGGCCGTTGCCTTACCTACACCTCGACCGCCACCCGTTACGATTGCAACCTTACCTTCAAGTTTAGACATTCGAGCCCCTCTATGCCGCTAGAATTTTCTCAGCCATTGTTACCATGAATTCCTGAGTTCCCGGAGTCTAAGAAATACCGTCTTTGGATCCGGGTCCTCCTGCATATCCGGGAATTGTTCCAGGAGCGTTGCGATAACTGATGGGCTCTGTAAGCGCAGAAAAGTATTAATTTCCTTTTCATCGGCAAGCGTCGCTATCGCTGCAGTATTTGGGTCCTGGTCCTTGGCATTATCGAGGAGGGATTTAGCCTTCGCATTGTCAGGTTCGCGGGAAAGGGTATATTCGAGGTTGGTAGCCCTGTAGTCATGTCCCGGATAGATTTTTGTGGTGTCTGGTAACGCTGAAATTTCTTTTGTAAAGGTACCAAACAATACCTCTGGATCCCCACTGTGGCAGTTACCCGCCCCCGCGTTGAACAGGGTGTCTCCGCTGAACAGTGCCGGTTCATCGGTTTGTGACAGCATGCAGATGTGAGACATGGTGTGTCCCGGTGTGTTCAGGGCAAGCAGTTCCACGCTTGTGCCGACCCTGACCAGGTCCCCTGCAGACAAGCCGACATCGATGCCGGGAATACTACCAGCGGCATTCTCATGGGCCAGCAATTTTGCACCTGTCGCGGCGATCACCGGCTCGTTTCCCCCTATATGATCTCCATGTTCGTGAGTATTGAGTACCTGGGTAATTTCCCAGCCATTGTCTTTTGCCGCAGCAAGACACTTTTCATGATCCAGCGGGTCGATGGCCAGCGCTTCCCCGCTTTCGGGGCACACGACCAGGTAGTGATAGTTTCGATAAGCGTTCCCGGTCCAGATTCGCTCTACAATCATGTTTTTCTCCCGATAAGGAAATAGCTCGTGCGGCGATGTTCTCACCGATGGAGGAGTACGGCAACTACCGGGGAAAGGTTAGCTGGTCAAAAACTGAAACCGAGAATGCCTGGAACGACGGTGAGGGTATGAATCAGCAGTCCTGCCATGCCGCCAATAACGGTGCCGTTGATGCGGATGAACTGCAGGTCCCTGCCGATCTGAAGCTCTATTCGCTCTGCAGTTGCTTGCGGATCCCAGTTTTCAATTGTGTCAGCGATCAGGTCTGCAACCTCGTGTCCATAGGTGCGAATCAGGTAGCGACCGCTGTCCTCTGCCCAGCCGTTGATCTTGGTTGAGAGTGCCTCGTCCTCCAGAATAGTCTGACCGAACCTGATGACAGCATCTTCTATCGCCTGTTTCAACTCAGCATCCGGGTTTTCGCTCTGTTCAAGCAGAAGGTGTTTGATGTCGGTCCAGAGGGAGACCGTAAAATCCCGGACCGCTAGCTGCTCAAGGACATCGCGTTTAATTGCTATCTCCTTTTCTGCAATATCAGGCGAATGTTTAAGGTCATCCATGAATTGATTCATGGATTTGATCATGCGCTTGCGTATGGGGTGCAGTACATCCACCTGAATTTCATACAGCATTTTGCTGGTACTGCGAACGATCCGTTTGTAGATGGCACTGTCGACAGACGTTGGAAACCACCAGGGAGTTTCCTGTCCTACTTTCGTCTTGATGTCGTGGTCGCTGTCTTCAAGCAGGTAGAGGCAGAAATCCACTGCGCTATCAAAAAGATACTGCTGTCTTCGTCCTGAGGTAACAAATGAGAGCAGTTCACCAATCATGGGTGCGAACGATGTTTCTCGAATCCGGTCTCTGATTTTCCCTTCTATCATGACCTGGATATCTTCATCGTTCATCACCCGGACGACACCGGCAAGGCCTGCGGTAATCTGCTCTGCTATTGCCTGGGCATTTTCTTTTTCCAGGGTCCAGGCGGCGACCCTTCGAGACAGGTTCATGGTGCGAATCTTTCTTGAAATAACATCTTCTGACAGGAAGTTCCGCTGCACGAAGGAACCAAATTGCTGCGCGATGACATCTTTTTTGTTGGGAATGATGGCGGTATGCGGAATTGCTAATCCAAGTGGGTGACGAAAAAGGGCAGTTACGGCGAACCAGTCTGCTATTGCCCCAATCATGGCAGCCTCGGCAGTCGCCGCAACGAACCCGATCCAGGTAGCCTGACCTTCAAATATTGAAGCAGTGATGTAGATCAGCACGGCAAGGATCAGGAGGCAGGTTGCCAGGCGTTTCATATTGGTGAGCTCTGCCTGCTTGATCAGATCAAGGTCAGTGTAACTTTCAACAAACATGCGATGGTGGAACGGATTTGGCTGAAAGGGCGGGCATTGATTGTCGGGGCCTGTTCATTGATTTTGATAAGAGCGTTTCCAAAAGAACATTTCCAAAGGAGCATTTCCAAAAGATCATTTCCAAAAGATCATTTCCAAAAGATCATTTCCAAAAGAGCAGATGCAATTTCGATACCATATAAATAAGTTCTTAAAAATCAATCGGTTACAGTGTATTGATCAAGTTGGGGTAGGTTGCCAGACGAGATATTGGTGAGATTGCTTAAACATAGCGGATATAGCCTGAACCGCCTTGCAAAGATCTGCAGCCCATGGTGACATCCATTCCCAGTGTCTAACAGGATGGAGTTATTCGTGGATCGGTTCTCGCTGGAAAACAAAAATATCGTGGTTACAGGTGCTTCCTCAGGAATAGGGCACCATTTTGCAGGTGTTCTGGCTGAGGCAGGCGCTAATGTGGTACTCGGTGCACGCCGTCTTGAAAAGATCGAGGAGCGTGTCGAAGAAGTATGTGCCTCGGGAGGAAGGGCGGTAGGCCTTTGCCTCGATGTTCTCGACAGGTCGAGTATTTCTTCCTTCCTGGATGCCGCGGAAGAAGCGTATGGTCCGGTTGACGTTGTCATTAACAATGCGGGTGTTGAATCCGGTGCGAAAATCTACACTGATATTGATGAGGAGGATTGGGACCGGGTTCTGAATACCAACCTTAAATCCGTGTGGCAGATTTCAAAGATGTTCACTGAGCGCGTGGAAAAAAATGAGCAGAAGGGTGGCAACATCATCAATGTAACATCCACGGCCGCTTTCCGGACGATAAAGGGACAATTCCCCTACGCGGTATCGAAAGCGGCGCTGGTGAGAGCAACCGAGGTCATGGCACTGGAAGGTGCCAGATTCGGAATTCGCGTGAATTCGCTGGCGCCCGGTTACATCCTCACCGATGTTAGCCGCGGGCTGCTCGAGAGCGAACGTGGTGATCGTTTGCGCAAGGGAATTCCCATGCGTCGCTATGGGAATTTTGAAGACCTGGATGGTCCTCTGCTGCTGCTCGCTTCAGATGCTTCAGCCTACATGAGCGGGGCTACACTGGTGGTTGATGGTGGTCATATCTGTGCTGAACTTTAAGCTGGTACAAAAAGGCTTCCCCTTGTTAAATAGGGTAGCTGGATAAGACTTACTAAAAGAGCCATGGATCAGAAATGGATAAAATTCTAGGTGCTGTTATTACGTTGGTGTGCCTGAACTCGTATGCTGACACGGAATCTTCCCCTGCCTCTCCAAGTCTGATTGTCGCCCCCAGGTTGAGTGTGGAAGCAAGCTCCGATGCCTTGTCCGGATCCATTACAGTATCGCCGGATTGCAGTTGATCTTTCCTCACTGCTACCAGCACTATTTTCCCTGGCATCGCTTCCTAGTGTCGCATCACCAACTGACGCGAACCCCACCACGTGCGCTAAACCCGGGTGACGAAAAACCGAAAACCTGTTCGTAGTTTTTGTCCAGGGTGTTTTCAAGTTTGAGGGTCAAGTCAACCCTCTCGTTCAGGTGGTAGGCGCCGGCTATATTGACCAGCGTGAACCCGGGCAGATTGACTCGCTCCTGATAGGGGGGGAACGGCGGGAAGAAGTCATCTTCCTGATCACCCGTATACATAACGGCGATGTTCAGGTTTGCCCTGTCAAAGGTGTAATTCGCACTAACAGAAGCAGTATGGTTTGGTCGTCGGATCTCGGTGACCTCCCTGCCGGCGATATCTGCCTGTGTCGCATCGAGATAGGTATAGCTTGTCGCTACCGACAACCGTTCAGTTGCTGTGAAATTGAGTCCGAGTTCAATCCCTCGGCGATTGGACTGGCCGTCGACATTGTTCGCAGTAAATGCACCGCTGGAAACATCAAATGCAAATCCGTTTATCTCGTTGTCCAGGTCAGCATCAAACCAGGCAGCCGTCAGCACCATTCGCTTGTTCATCAGTGATTGGCGCACACCTATTTCCCAGCTGAAGGATTCTTCAGGTTGCAGGTCAGGGTTACCGATAAAGGTGTCAAAGAAACCGAACCTTTCAGTAAAGGTCGGGTTCTTTACGCTCTCACCAATGGAGGCATGGAGGCTGGTTGCATCATTTGTCAGGTGCCAGGCAGCAGTAGCACGCCAGGCGCCAGAGTCATCGAACTCAGAATTGCGATCGTGGCGACCACTAAAGGACAGGTCCAGGTGGTCCCCATCGTAACGATATTCCAGTGCAATACTTTTAGTATCTGCGTCCAGGTTCTTGTTCGGGTTGCCGAAAAAGGAAGCAGCACCGCGCTGTTCGAAATCTGCCCGTTCGTATTCAAGCATGCCGGTAATGATATGACCTTCGAGCACCAGATTAGCCTGGTAACGTAACTGATCGTTAACACCACGGCTCTCATCATCATGCGGCGATGTTGTGCTGGTGATATTTTCAGTGTCGGTTCTTGAGAAGCTGAGTGTATGGGTTAGGTCTCCGGGTTTATAAACCAGTGATAAGCCCGCATAGGTCTGGCTGCTTTCTGTGGAGAAATCGGCATCTACGGGGAGCCTAGAGGTGAAGAAATCAATGTCATCATACTCAGTTGTACTTTCTGTATTCCTCAGCAGGTAAGACAGCAGGAGGTTGTCCGTTGGATTATAGGAGCCGCCAAGATTTGCAGTGGTGTTTCTATAGCCATCATTCTCAGTGCCTGATCTGGCAATGTTAGTGCCGTCAGTATCCAGATGGTCGAGAGAAAACTTGACGTTATTTCTATGACTTCCGTGTTTCACCGCAAATCCAGTTCGACCGGTTTTGAAAGAGCCGGCCTCGGCATAGCCAGAAAGTGCTGTACCGCTCAGGTCATCAGATCTGGTAATGACATTGATGACCGCAGCCAGAGCATCACTGCCCCAGATCGCGCTCTGGGGGCCGCGAACAACTTCGATTCTTTCTATCTGGTTTGCCATCAGGTGAGTAAAGTTGAACTCACTGCCCTGGGATAGATCGTTTGCCTCGATACCATCAATAAGTACCAGCACCTGGTTGGCCTCAGCACCGCGCACGCGAACCTGGGTTATAGCGCCGAGGGAACCCTGCTGGCTGACTGCCATCCCTGGAACCTCTCTCAGCAGATCCGCAAGATTGGTCGCATTTCTGCGCTGGATTTGTTCTTTGCTGATGATGCTGACTGAACTGCCAGTTTCTCCAACCTGTACAGCCGTTCTTGAGGCGGTAACTGTGATGGTTTCCAGCAGGTTGTCATCAGCGTTTGCGGCCAAACAAAGCCAGGCCATGGCAATTAGAAAATACTTCAAAATAGATCCTCCACACTCTCACCCGAGCGATTGAAATGTCATGCGGAGCAGGAAGGTGTATGAATTGTGCACACCCGCCCGCCGCGAGTTTTGGCTATTGGTGTGTTGGCCGGTCTCCGGGCTTACGAGTCGATGTCAGGCATCCTGTTTCTTCGCCTTCCCGTGTTAAAACACAGTGGCGTTTAGAAGAAACTAACTCGTCTACCGTTGCGGGGGCAGCGCCAGCTTTGGAAATGACTTAACCTTTCCTTACAGGCTTCACGTTTCATCCTCTCGTCGGTTGATTTGAGGACACCTCACACTGTTAGACGGCGCCCATCTTAGGTGCAGATCTTTGTAAGGTCAATAGGGTAGCTGAATTGACCACTTGGTCCTGAGGAAGGGTGAGTCAGTTGGCGTTGATATAGATAATATGATTCCGATTGATGATCATTTTTTGACCATTCTGGTAGAGAACGATAAAGGTACTCTCCTGATTGATGATGTCAGATGCCCTTGATTCTTCGGCCAGTGTCGGATAAATGACGCCATAAACAGTCCGATCATTGGTGAAGTGGACAACCAGGTTTTTTGGTGGCAGGGGAGTCTGGTGTTTTATCTCATCATCATTCTGGGTGCTTTTTACCAGTATCAAGTGGTCTTTGTTGATAAGGCGGTAGGCACCGGCATTACTTTCAAACGAGAAGAAGTGATTCGGGTCCTCGTTAAGGAATTCTTCAATAAGGGGGTTACCTTCTGCTGACACCAGATCCTCGGTGACAAACATTTTCCCTTCGACTGTTTCACCGTTCATGAGGAGAAGTTCGACGGGGACACTAATTTTTGGGATTTCGTACATTTTTCATCTCCTGCGTTTTGCCGCTAGCCTGATGAAACAACAAAGTGCGTCTTGAATCAAACGCTTCGTACATTCACCTTGTAATCGAGTAAGGACTCGGCGGCGAATGTAAACCAAGCGTCGACCCGAAGTCCTTCGATGATCTGTGGCAGCCAGTGTCTGTCATCTTCCCACATTTCGCCATAGGGAATCTCATCAATGTTGAACCAGAGGGGGATTGCCTCTTCTGTTTCCGTTGGCGTCCCTTCATAGTCTGTGGCAGTAAATACAAAGCCGTGAATTCGGGGCATGTCTTCGGCATGGAAAAACAGCTCCCCGGCAAATTCAACATTGATTGGGTTGATTATCAGCTCTTCCCGGGTTTCCCTAATTGCACATTCCTCAGGTGACTCCGATGCTTCCAGGCGACCACCAGGGCCGTTTATTTTCCCAGCACCCAGTCCTCTCTTTTTTCTGATGAGCAGGATCTGCTCGTCCTTGATGACGAACATCAGAGTGGCTGTTTCTTCTGGTACCCAGGTATTCCAATTGATATCAGCGACTTTCATCAATCAGTAAACACGCAGCGCTCTCTTGCCCACGCGCGCAGCCCTTCAATTTTTTCGTGCATAACGACAGACAAGGGGCGAGTGTTGCGGATGGTGTCTATCAGTTGCAGGGGTGTCAAGGACTCCTCGAGCGCTGAGATCGTATAAAGTGCGCTGACAATGGACTGCTCTATTTCGGCTCCAGAGAATCCTTCTGTTATCTCAGCAAGATATTTCAAGTCAAACTTGCTGGCGTCCTGATCACGTTGTTCCAGGTGAATCTGAAAAATATCAGCTCGAATCGCCTGGTCAGGCAGATCTACAAAAAAGATTTCATCCAGTCTTCCCTTGCGAACAAGTTCAGGTGGTAGCTGTGAAATATCATTCGAAGTAGCGACGATAAAGGCGCTGCTGTTCCTTTCGGACATCCAGGTCAGCAGTGTGCCCAGTACGCGCTGTGAAATGCTGGAATCGTTCTGACTGGTTGATACTCCCTTTTCTATTTCATCCAGCCAAAGGACGCAGGGCGACATCATGTCTGCAAGTTTCAATGCTTCCCTTAGATTCCTTTCAGTTTCCCCGAAAAACTTATTGTAGAGGGAGCCGAAATCGAGTCGGAGCAAAGGCACGGACCACATGCCAGCAACGGCTTTCGCCGCGAGACTTTTGCCACTGCCCTGGATGCCGAGCAGCATGATTCCTTTTGGCGGGTCAAGGGAGTCGTCTTTTTCCGCCAGGAATTGGCTCTTTCTGTCTTCCAGCCACTGTTTCAGGTTATTGAGCCCACCCACCTGGTTGAACTTTGCGGTGTCGTATTCGAAACTCAATACACCTTCCATATCCATTAGAGCAAACTTGGCCCGATTGAGTTCGGGCAGGTCTGACTCATCGATAGCTCCATCGTCGTATATGGCACCACGAACCAGTTGCCGTGCATCGTCGAGGGAGAGGCCTTTGAGGTTGTTAACCAGTTTTGTGAAGGTTTCACTGGTGCTGCGGACCGAGCGATTGCCTCGCATCTTTGACCAGTCACTTGCTTCTTCCCGCACCAGGTTCGTTAGTTGCTCTTCTGTGGGCATCGAAAGTTCAAAGCGTGCAGTATAGCGTTTAACTTCTTTCGGCAAGGTAAATGCGTGGCTGAGCAGGATGACAGTGTGACCCAGATTCTGATGCCGCATGGCGATTTCCCGGAGTAAGCGAACATTGACCGGGTCCTTATCAATATAAGGATGAAAATCGCAAAGCACATAGATACCAGGCGTCTCATCCTGCTTGATGTGCTTTAGTACTGCAGTGGCATCCTGTGATGCACAGTCGGCCTCTGGGCTGTTGCCGAATCCCAGACGATTTAATCCTTCTGTGATTGACCAGGCGTAGAGGGGTGAAGCCCGCTTAACCGCCAGGCGGGTGATCATTTCCAGTACACGAGGCTCTTCAAAAGACTCGATGACCAGCAGTGGAACCTTTGAGTCCAGAAGCAGACCCAGATCATTAAGATCGGTAGTCACGGGATTTCTATTGTGATGAAAATGGCAACCCCCAGAGTAATGATTTTGTCGATTGCTCGCAATCCATCGCGTCCAACAGACAAGAATCTGGTTACATAAAGGCAATAAGCTCTTGAAAAGAACATTTTTGACCCAATTTAGGGAACTAGGAGCCAGAAATGGCTTCTAAGTACTTGTAAGCTAAAGAAATTGTAGAATTTCGATAACGGAGAAAAATATGGCATCGGCGGCAAATACAGCGAGCTTTCCGGTTTTAAGGAGCGGGAGCCTGCAAGAGTATCTTGATACCGCTTCGCAAATTCCTATCCTGAGCAAGGAGCAGGAGGTAGATCTGTTCCTGCGTTTTCAGGAGCATGAGGATCTGGATGCCGCCCGCAAAATAGTCATGTCCCACCTGCGCTATGTCATATACATTGCCAGGGGTTATGCGGGCTATGGGTTACCCCTGGAGGATATTATCCAGCAGGGAAATGTTGGTTTGATGAAATCCGTAAAGAAATTCAGCCTTGATCATGACGTGCGACTCGTCTCGTTTGCGGTTCACTGGATTAAGGCAGAAATTCATGAGTATATTCTAAGGAACTGGAAAATAGTGAAGGTGGCCACCACCAAGGCCCAGCGCAAACTGTTTTTTAACCTGCGCAAAGCAAAGCGCGGACTGGGTTGGTTTAACCGGTCAGAGGTGGAGCAGGTAGCGAACGACCTTGGTGTTAAACCCGCGGAAGTTGTTGAAATGGAAGCAAGACTCACTAATCGTGATGAGAGTTTCGAGCCTGTTGACTATGATGATGAAAAGAACTTCTCCCCGTCTGCCTTTATCACTGTAGGTGAAAGTGAAGACCCGGCCAATGTTACTGCAGAGCGACAGATCACGAATATTCAGAACCAGGGTCTGATTGAAGGTCTTGCCTCCCTGGATGATCGCGCCCGTGACATAGTGAAAAGCCGGTGGTTGTCTAATGAAAAGGCAACCCTGAAGCAGTTGTCCGCTAAGTATGGTGTTTCCCTGGAACGGATTCGTCAGATTGAAGTTAAAGCCTTCGAAAAAATTCAACCCTACCTGCAGGCGGCCTGACCACCCTGGCCCCATTTCCGGATATTCCGCCCAAATCAAAACGCTTTTTTTGATATGGTTGAAGGAGCTTATGTTTCTGGAGGAAGTATGTCTGAAGAAAAAGGGTCTAAAGAAACAGGATCTGGTGGAATGATAACCAGTGACCAGTCTGTTTTTGATGGACAACAGATCGTGGCTGATCTGAATCGGCTGCTGCGAATTCGAACGACGCCCATCGGTATGAAAATGTTCAAAACGCGGCAGGAAATGGAAGCCGTGCCAAGAATTCGCCGCCCCAGTGATATTCACACGACTGACCAGATCGTGGGGCAGGCATGCAGAAACGGTTGGACAGTCGGCATTACCATGGATGATCTTGTTGGTGCCCAGTGTGGTACGGTCGTTGGGCTGCACCCCAGGAACGCAGAATGGCTGTCCGGTGAGAGAATGACCGGTGTCTGGTATAGCTCGGCGGAAGATGCTGCGGCTCACCAGGAGGCTATGGATCTATTGGAATATGGGCAGTATGAAGCGATGGCGGTCAGCCCGCTTGCGTCCGGTCGTCTCGACCCGCCGGATATATGCCTGATTTACGCTACCCCGGCACAGATGATTCTTCTCATCAATGGTCTGCAGTGGACGGGTTATAAGAAACTCGAATGGGGATGTGTCGGTGAGTCGTCATGCGCAGATTCCTGGGGCAGGGCGTTAAAAACCGGTGAGCCAAGCCTGTCATTACCCTGCTTTGCAGAAAGGCGTTATGGGGGAGTTATGGAGGATGAACTGTTGATCGCAATACCGCCCTCCTTTTTGCCGAAAACCGTCGCCGGGCTTGAAGCGCTTTCTCGTAACGGTCTGCGATATCCCATCGCGCCCTATGGCGTTAACAACGATGTCAGGGCTGGGATGGGCGTGTCCTATTAGCTAATTTTAATCTGTTTCCGATAGTCGTGAGAGACACTTCGGATTGAATAGTCTGGCACCTAACCTTCTGTGGCATCGGCCTTCCATGGCCGGGTCCCGTGTCCATCCCTGGCGCTAGCCACGACAGATCAGGTACCAGGCTATCCAATCCTAACTACTAAAATTCTTCGAATTAGTGGCAGATAAAAGTGGGTCGTCGGGGTCTATTCCGCATTGGGATCCAGTACCGACCATGCCTGTATACCAAGATGATCGTCACGCACGGTTACGTTGACAACTGCCTGGAATTCATTTGTACTAGAATCATCCCGAACTACCAGATCGAGACCCGCATTCACACTCATCTTTCCGGCCTGCAGAACCTGAAGAGAGGTAACGGTAATCTTATGCTCTGTTCCAGTGAATTGTGCAGGTCCTAAATATTCCTGTAGTTGACCAATCCCTATGCCGTAGTGGGGGTAATTTAACAACTCAGCACAGGCTTCAACATTGTTGTTGTTAAGGTGGCTGGTGAAGTCATCGATCAGGCTGAAGGTGCGACCTTCCAGCCCTGAAGTGTCATGGTCATCGTCAGCATAGTCGGAGCCAAACCTTGATTGGATTCCCCAGGATCCGTCAACGCGGGTCACAATGTATAGGATGGGATTGGTGTGAATAACTTCACCTTCGGCGTCGTACCTGCTCCATTGTCCCGCCACGTGAATCTTCTCCGGTGAGGTGTGAATAACCTGCCGGTAGTCCCACTCACTATGATCCCAGCCTGTTGCCACTACCTGATCAAAATCGACTCGTGAGGCGTATTCAATTGCATCTTGTGCAACCAAAATGGGGCCAAAAGGAGAAGGTCTGACGTGAGGGTAGTTGAGTGACGCCGCCCAGCGCTCTGGGTCGCGGGAGTTCCATGTGTCAATAAACCTGTCTACCGCATCAAGTCCAGTTTGTTCCAGATCCTGCGTCATTTCCACCTAGCTAGCGTTACCTGAAGTGATTCTACCAGCAAACAAATCCATTGGAGATTGCTTTCTCCCTGGTTTCAGTGCACAAGGAATAGGAAACGCCGGTTTCAGTTTCCTCGTGGATTTGCAGGGTGAGGGTAGGGGCATCAGCACCATGGCACTGAAACGACCACGCAGGCCGGCTGCATAAGCCATAGTCCACCTGGCATCAATCTCGTGAGTGAATTCCAACGTTCGCTGACCAACGATCTGAGTGTTGAGGGGCATTACTTATCCTAGTGACTTTGATCCACCAAGTGTAACGAACTCAATGGCTGGATGCTCTTCAGGTTGTTTGTGCCCAGGTTCGGTTTGTTTAGAATAGGACTGGTTAAGTTTTCCGGGCTGGCCTTATGGCGAGAGAACTAGTGTGCTGGAACTGTGGCAAGTCAATTGCTGACATCCCCTTGCCGATTAGTCGTCATGCTAATTGTGCCCATTGTTATGAAGTGCTGCGCTGTTGCCGTCTTTGCAGGCATTTTAATGCGGGTGTCCAGGGGCAGTGTGAACACGAGCGTGCTGAGCCCCCGGTTATCAAGGAGAGTGCCAATTTCTGTGATTTCTTCAAACCCGCACCGGGCAGATTTTCGCGAGATTCAACCAGGAAACAGGATGGTGCCCGGTCGGATTTTGATGCCCTGTTTGAGGGGACTGCAGAAGATAGTACAGGGGAAAGCTCACAGGAAAGCGCAGGGGATGCTGTGGCAAGTGATGAGCTGAAATCAAAACTGGATGACTTGTTCGGTGACTAATTTTGATCTTATGAAGACTAAAATGTCCCGTCGTTCCTGGAAAGAATCCCTATTGATTCAAACTCTGTAAACAGCTGCTCGTTGGATTGAAACAGGATGCTTCTGATTCCCGCTGCTTCACCCGCATCGACGTTAGGCTGGTTGTCGTCAACGAAAGTGCATTGCCCGGGGCTCACTTCTAACTGCTGCAGAATATATTCAAAATAGGCTATCGCCGGTTTCCGTACACCCATTTGATAGGAAACGAATGCACCTTCAAAGTGGGGGGCATAGTGAGCTGCAATTAATTTGCCGCGATACGAATCCTGGTTGGTCGCCAGGTAGGCCGTCGGGAGCTCAGGTAAAAGGTCAAGTAGTTCGTTATTGTATTGTGCCTCGCTCTTCAGCCAGGTATCCAGGTAGGACTCTGCATCGGGTGCTTTTACATGGCCTGGAAGAATCCGCCCTATGACCTCTAGAAAATCGGCTTCTCCAGTCTGTGCCAGTGGATATTCGGCGTCTGCAAAGAGTTCCATGAGGAAGTCCCTGTGGCTTGTTTTCCAGTCAAATGCGCTGGCAAAGCGCTCTGCAAGTCGTGCGTCATAGAACTGGAGTACGCCATCAACGTCGAGCAGGAGGATTTTCATATCAGTGGAAGCCGCACTAGAGGTTGTTAATCTCCCGTTCCAGGCCACGTTTGTCGTCGGTCACAATTTTTTCCAGTATCTGAACCCGGTTTTCCAGGTCTTCAAGACGACCTGAAGTCGCTTCGTCTGGTTCATTGTTCTCGACTCTCATGTACTTCAACTTGATGAACCGGTTAGCCACGCCTGCTAAACAAGTGACGATGACAATCAAAACTACCATTTCAGAAATATTCATTTAAGTTTCCCCTATCTCAAGGCTGGTTCCTGGGCGGATATCCTACCCGGGTTGCGGCTGTTCAGGCTATGAATCAGGTCACGCCATTTGTCCCTAATGTCTCGATATCCTCGGCACCCGGCAGTGCCAATTGCATCACAGCGAAAGGCCCGACCAGGACCTGGGTAAAATCAAGAATACGGGTGCCTTCGAAGACCTGGCGCATAGGCGTTACCTAAAAGACAGAATAGCCGCCATCAATAAGAAAATTTTCGCTGGTGTGATACGCACTCCCTTCACTCATGATATAGACAGCTATAGCCGCGAAGTCCTGTGGTTGTCCCCAGCGCCTGGCTGGAACCCGGGGCAGAACCTTTTCTACGAATGTATCCCAGTTGAAAGAATCTTCTGTCATGGCTGTTTCGATCCAGCCGGGCAAAATCGTGTGTGCGGTTACACCATACTTGGCATATTCGACCGCCAGTGCCTTGATCATTGAGATGAGCCCACCCTTGGTCGCGGCATAGTGCTCACCGCGTGCCTGTCCAGAGATTGCGGCCAGGCTTGCAGTGCCAACCAATCTGCCAAAAGCATCATCCCCGTCAGCGCGTTCGCGCATGTGCTTTGCCGCACATCTGAAAGTGTAGAAGACGCCATTGAGGTTAACATTAATTATCTGGTTCCACTCTTCGGTTTCTATCTCGTCGAATCGGGTGCCGCGCGACCCTATGCCGGCGTTTGCAAAACAGCCATCCACTCTGCCATGGTTTTTTACTGTTTCAGCAAAACAGTCCTCCACTTTCTGCTGATTCGACACGTCACACTTGAGAGCTGTAACCCTGGTGCCATGTTTCTTCAAAGTTTCAAGGGCAGCGCTATTTTTTTCTTCGTTTGTTCCCCAGATACAAATGTCACAGCCATGTTCTGCAAGACCTTCTGCCATGCCAAGTCCTATGCCACCGTTTCCACCAGTAACGAGTGCAACTCGGTCGCTCAAATCAAACAGATTTCCCATAAAAAGCTCCAAAAGTTGGTTTGGAGCTTATCAAATTGAATGGCTGACGTAACAGGTAATCACCGGGAAAGAAAACTCCCTAGAATTCATTCTTGATATTGATGGTGATTTCGCTGCTATCAACTGCAGGGTCATCCTTGTTCGTCAGAGGGAAGGCAAAGTCAATATGGATAACCCTGCCTGCATCAGCTTTGGTAGATGCCAGCCTGATACCAAAACCAATATTGGCGAGATAGTCGTCCTCGAACCCTTCGTCAAAACCAGGCTCCCATGCTCTGCCGATATCGACAAACAGGGCCCAGCCCAGCCTCGCCAGGTTCAGCAGGTGGATATCCGTATAGAGGCGTTCTTCGAGGGTCAATTTGACCCTGCGATCACCTGTCTGGAGTCGATTGTCAAATGCCCTGGCCCCGGTATCACCGCCAAAAACGACCTGCTGATTTGTATTCAGGTTTTTTGCGTAAACCAGGTCGAGGCTGGCGAAGAACGAGCGCCGCTTAGTCTGACTGCGAAAATAACGGCTTGAGTAGCTGACGATGATGTCCTCCGAGGCGTCGTCCTCCAGGTTCCACAGGCCTTTCCATTCCAATTTATGGCGCCACAACATGGAACTGCTGTAGAAGATAGTGTCATCAAACCATCCCTCCAGAACAATTCGATCATCGTCTGAGCCGAATGCAGATGCCGCGTACCCCAGGCGGGAAAAGAAGGTGTGGCCAAGATGAAGATCTTCTGTACGTCGTATCTGATCAAAATTGAAAATTTTTGTATAGTCATCGACGACTGACCAGTACTCCAGATAGGGGTATGAGAGCCTTTTGTCTGTAGGGAAAACAGTTGGAGTCGGGAGTTTATCACCGGGGCTGAACTGGTCTTCACGGTATCGGTATCCCAGTGTCCAGCGCCGCGCAACACCATTTTTCAGTCCCTGGGAAAAACCATAATAGAGCATATAGTCGTCCCTTTCATGGACTACTTCGGTGATGTCGCTGCCGTGGCTGAACTGCCGATCTTTCCGTTCAAACCTGTTTAGGCGGATGCCCCAGGATTGTCTGGAGTCCAGGGAATAAAAAGGCAAATGAACAAAGACGAGCCCTTCGGAACCATCATCATTGTCAGTGTAAACTGCGCGCCCGGCCACCCTGCTTTGCCCTAAGTTATTGTTTTTATAGGCGAATTGAGTCGTATCACGATCAATATCATTCTTGGAGATTAGCGAGAGTTCCTGCCCGGACCCGAGAAGGTTAGTCTCCCTGATACTGACGCGGCTCGTGTTCTCTCCACCAGAACGTTTGAAGGAGAGTTCAGGGGTAAAGGACCAGATATCCCTGGTGATGACTTCAAGGTCGATCGTATCATCACAGACTTTTACCGGGCGGACATCGGCGTCATAGAGATATTTCCTTCGCCTGAGAAGGCGTGAAGTTTCTTCGATCAGCCTGGGATCATAGTCTTGTCCACTAGTGACCAGTACCTGACTCGAGACAATATCCTCTTTGGTCGTAACGTGGAGCCTGTTTGCCCAGCGATAAAGCCTGTTATTCTCACGGGGATCAGATTCATCGAATATCTGTAATCTCGTGTAGTGGATTTGCCCAATTTTTAGGTCCTCCATCGGGCCGGTTTCGTATTCATCATCGCCAACGAAATCATATCCACCCGGTGCCGGGACAAATTTTTTGGCACATTCCAATAGGCTCGGCTAAAACTGGACCTGACAGGAAGAGCAGGAGTGTGGCAATTACTAGAGGTGGCATCGTTTAACGACTTTCATTTAGAACCCTTATTAGAACATAGAAATTCTGCACTGAAGCCGCCTGCAGTATTTTCTCGTTTTCAACTGCGGTTGCATGGGATCGCTAATCTGTTAGTGGAAGAACTGGTGTCTGGGTACAGGTAATAAATGATGTGCCTGGGTTCTTGTAATAGCGCGAGAAACGGAAAAATAAACCCACATAAGTACATTTAGTGACTACAAAATATAAATAATAACCCACATACGTAGTATAATGGAAATAATATGAACTTAATCAACTTTCCATTTGAGCGTGCAGACTAAGTATTGTCATTTCTCGCATAATATCTTAAATGTGGGAAATAAATGCTATTTTGGCGTTGCCAACCGCCTGTCTTCCTCGGTCTGGTACTGTGGTTCCCTGTTCCTTGGTGAGCGGGTGTCACTTCGTGTTGCACTTGCCTCCCGCTGGTTGATACGCTTCCATCCCTGGCTCCAGGAAAACTCCAGTGATTTAATGCCTGGCTCTGTAAAGGACTCAAATCCGGCGAGACCCTGCCTGACAACCTCCAACTGGGTTTGTTTATCCTGGAATGGACCCGCCTCAAATCCCAGGGGGAAATTCAGGAATTGTGCTCTCGGTGGTCTGCCAGATTCCAGGATGTCCAGCGCGCTGCCCAAAATGAGGGTCGGCAGACCAGCAACTTCGAAATGCCGTGCTAACAGACTCACGGTCTGATGGCAGACCGGTCACAGGGGGATCAGCAATAACAGGTCCAGTTCCTGCTGCCCGATGGCTTCGGCAAGGTTGGGGATCAACTCCTGTCGCACCCGGTTCTGGGAGTAGATACCGCCCATGCAGGAATAGTAATTATCCGCGAGTTCACCAATAACACCTTCTTCCTGGAGTACCCTCAGGCTCTCAAGGGGAAATACGGTGCCAGGGTCATGGCGGGCTTCCACCAGGTAGTTCTCGGTAATATGTGAAAAGCGGATCTTCTCCAGAGGTGTATCTCTCGGAATCGCGCGTATGCTGGTGTCATCCTGGTAATAGTAGGCCACCTGCCCCTGGACATAAGCACCGGAGGTGGAAATCATACCGAGGCGACTATTAGCAAGTGGCTTCAGTAGGCTTGTAAAAGCTGGAGGTGAGTCGGCTTCGAACCATCTGTATGGGGGATAACCCAGGCTATCGTATGTCTCGCGAGTGCGCCGGATGTATTCGACAGGTTTCATTGAAGGTCTCATGGAAAGTCATATTGGGTAGACATTATGCACTGATGCTGATAATTGTCTTCAATACTTTGCCTGAACCTTTAAAACATCTGAGCCCTTATGACATCTGAACCTTGCCGACTGCAACTGAAAGTCGTTCCGTCATCGTCACGGGACGCCATAGTCGGGTGGTTGGGGAAGGTGCTTAAGATCAAGGTTACGGCACCTCCTGAGAAGGGGCGCGCTAACAAGGCAGTTGAGGCACTTCTTGCCAAAACTCTGGGATTACCTGCTAAGTCGGTGTCTATTGTCGGCGGTCATTCCAGCCCTGCCAAAACGGTTGAAATTGCAGCAATGCGCCAATCTGAAGTGCTACGGCTATTGCCAACGGTCTCTGAGCAGTGATTCTGTAAAAAATAGCTACTAGCCTTTGGCCCAAGTGTTTAAAATAGTCAGTCAGTCCCATATATTGGAGTCATTCCGAATGGCAAAGGTAGGTATTACGTTCGGTGCGTTTGATCTTTTCCATGCTGGTCACATTCTTATGTTGCAGGAGGCAAAAACTGTCTGTGACCACCTCATTGTCTGTATCCAGACGGACCCTTCCGTTGATCGAAACGAGAAGAATGCACCGGTGCAGAGTATCGTGGAGCGGCAGATTCAAGCCACCGCCTGCAGATACGTGGATGAGGTTATCGTTTACGACACTGAAGCCGATGTTATGGAAATCTTGAAGTCCGTTGACTGGGATGTGCGTGTATTGGGGGATGAGTACCGAGACGAACCCTTCACAGGCAGAGAGGAAACCCTGGACAAGTGTTACTTCAACCGACGACCCCACAATTTTTCCAGTTCTGAATTGAGATTGCGAGTAGTGGAGAAAAGCTCGAAGTAGAAGCGCGGCAGTGGCCGAATTCCAACCCGTCAATTGTCAGTGCCGGGAAATCAGGTAGCGCGTATTAGCGTTGAATTGCTGGTCCAGGTTTGTCACCTCTCCGGTTGACCACTGAACTTTGACGTTAGTTATCTCAGTATCCCCGCCAAGCCCGAACTGGGCAATGGACTCATCGAAGGAAAGATACCCGCCGCTGGCCTTGATCTCCCTGATTTGCCTGCCGGACTTACTTTCAATGGTGATCTTGCAGCCAATACAAAACCTGTTTCCCAACTGATCGTCGAACAAAAAGGTAACGCTGTTGTTCCTGTTTACCCTATTCTCATATAGACGTATGCCGACCAGCTGCCCGTATTGGAGGATGTCCATGTCGCCATCCAGGTCAAAATCCGTCAGCGCATAAGCGGGCGTATTGATATAGTCGTCGAGACCGAAATCATCTTCGGCGCGAACAAATTTCTGGCCTTGCTGATTGTGGAAAACAACATTCGGGAAAACTTCCAGAGTGACCAGCAGGCCAGCCTCGCCTGAACTGCCAAATCCAAACCCTGTACCCACGAGAATATCCTGAAAGCGATCGTTGTCGATATCCAGTGCTTTTGAGTTCCAGCTCCAGTTGCTGCGCGCAATACCTGTATCTTCCGAAACATCAATAAACCGTGATCCCCACGCCATCAGGAATTTGTTGGTAGCACGTTGTGCCGGGTATTTTTCCAAATCGATATCCTCGCTGGGGGGAATATCTCCGGTAACGTTGGCGCAGTACTGACGTTTTGCGGTAAATCCGAGTGGGATTTTCTCACATAGGTCTGCGTTATTTTCACGAATGGCGATTGCCAGAATGGTTGCCGCCAGACATTCGATGCGTTCAGTTGTGGGTTTTGTATTGCACCATTCAATATTGTAGTCACCGACTTCGCGCCCGGTTTCCACGAGCTGCATGCAGCGCCCTTTGCCTTTGTCCTCCGGGATGGCATCACAATAGTTTTCATGGCCGGGTTGAGAGAAGGTCATGTCACTGGAGAACAGGTCCAGTTTCAGGTCATTGTTGAAGTCGGCAGAATCGTAGCTCATGGTATTCAGTGATGTCTCAGGAATAGTGCCGGGGGAGGGGGGTGAATATTCCAGTGGCCCGCTTGAGAAGTGGAACAGGTCCGGCGTTTGTCTGTCATTACCGGTTACGATGTCAATTACTGAGTCCTCGTTGAGGTCTGACAGCAGAATCGAAAGTGTTGGCCCTGGCGGATCCGGTTCAAACAGCGGCAACTGCTTGAACGCACCGGATTCGTTTAGCCACACCTCGTTGTTTGCGTTGTGTGTTTGAAAGTGGCGCTCCATCCCATAGGCCCACTTGCCGAGAACGATATCCAGGTCTGCATCCTGATCCAGGTCAGCAAATCCAGCTGCCATGGTCAAGGTTGATGTCAATGTAGGCACGGCTATCGGCGGCTGCCGCGTGAAGTCACCCCCGTCGCTGATGTAGAAAAATTGCTTGCCACCGTAGGCGGACAGGAATATATCCAGGAAACCATCGTTGTTGAAGTCAACCAGGGCTGCAACAAACGTATTGAAATCACTTGCGGGAACGAGCGTTGAAGTAAGCGCAAATTTCCCTGTACCAAGATTAATATATACATACACGCCACGTTCGAAGGCAACTATCACATCAGGATAGCCGTCATTGTTAATATCCCCCGCGCTGATACCTTTACCGTAATTGAAAGGCTCATTGAGGTCGGTTGCATTGACGGACCATGCGTGAGTAATACCGATATCGCCACCAGAATGAAGTTCAAATCTGTTTGTAGGTGGCGACCGAAGCGTGGCGGGAAGTGCACTGATGCTCACGTTATCGAACTCATGCAGGGGTTCATAATGGATCTTTTCAGGCAGCGTAAAGCCGATGCCGCGAGCCTCCTGCTCAAGGCTGGCATCAGGAATGGATAGTGTTGTCAGTTCCTTGTCAGCGGACGATTGAAGCAGGAGCCGTGTGATTTCGAGCTGGCACGATTGTACCTTGCTCGCATCCAGATTTGTGCATTCACTAATTTCCAGGCTGGATATTGTCTGTTGCTCTTTAAGCAAATTGTCGCAAATTTTTGTGTAGTTTCTGTTATGTAGACCCGTGCAGGAAAATTGACCTCGACTATCCATTATCTTTATGGCTAGCACTACAGAGTAACAATCGTAGCTAGCCTGCGGTTCAGCCAACGCAATACAGGTTTCGAGATCCATTTGGTCTGTCGCATCTCTCACTTTTACCTGCGACCGGCAGAAAGCCATTTCGTCAGGGTGCAGGTCATCCGTACAGGGAATATCTGTACGGTTTTGCATGATTCGGTTCATGAGTACCAGTTTACGGCACAGGGGAATTCTGGGTTCTGCCATGATGGAATCACACCGGCTTACACCACCATCGATGTAACTGGTCGCATTAAGGTACGCCATTTGGCACTCATAGTCGTCACAATGGCTAATATCGTTGGTACGAATGGCTAGTTTGCTGGCCTCCTTCGACTTGAGTATCTGGTGGCACAGGTTGGCGAGAGTGGAATCACTCTTGTTGATAGCAGAACAGAGGCCGATGTCCACCGTGCCAAAGGCCTTGTTCCTCAGCAAATTGGACAGGCACGCGTCCTCAGGCATGAAGCCACTGCTGCACAATGTTTTAGCGGTGGTAACTTTCTCAGCAATTGCAGGGTGAAAAATTGATGGGTCTGCAGGCTGGCTGACCTTCACTGCGGGTGATTCGCTGCTCCCAGTGTCGAGTTGCTTAAGAGCCTCGTCAATCTGCTGTTTCTCACTCTCAACTATCTGTCCATGGACATGCTCGGTCAGGAGCCCAGATAGGATCGCTACTATCACCACCGAGCCTGCCATAATTGAACTGAGTTTCCAGGATATATCCCTGCCAATAACCAATGCCGGAAAGATGCTGAAGATGGAAAGTGAAAAGAACAGGGTCATGGCGAGCCCCGGTGGCAGTCCAATGCTGATGAGCGCTGAAGTGAAGACCACATCAAATGCCATTGGAACAGGTAAGAATACGCCTAGCAGTGCGATAAGAAAGTAGGAGCCAAGATCCGAAGAAAGGTTTGCCATGGTATCGAGGGAAATTGTCTCGATCAGCATTGCCCCAAGAATTCCAGCCAGCAACATCAGTGGCAAAGTAATTTTCAAAAGGAAAAAGAGGTTTCGAGTCATTTCAACAACTGATTCTTTGATGGTGCTTATCCAGTCATCTGAAGTCTCACCATCGCCATGGGGAAACGGATTGTTAATTTCTGGGGCGGCTAATTGGGCCGCATCTGCGCTTGAATATCGAGACCACAACCAGACGATGCCGGGTATCAGAACTGCAATGAAGAACAGCGTCACTCCCAGCTTGATAATGACGAAGTACCAGCTGAACAGTGACAGCATCATAGTGATAACAATCAGGTTGAGTGTAGGGCTGGCGGTCAGGACTGCGAGCATGGTTTCTAGTCGAATACCTGCACGGTGCAAACCCTGTGCAATTGGGGTTGCACAGTTTACGCAGACGCCAAGTGGTGCGCCGCCGATGAGCCCCTGTAGTGCAGCGAGGAACCTGTTGCGCGGCAGTCTCCAGATTGGTATCGAGCGCATCAATGTGAGTAAGGTAGCGCCGAACAAGATGCCAAAGGTCATACCCTTCCAGTTGGTATAGGACCAGTTAACAGCGCTTTTAGAAACTCGCTCTACGTAGGGTTGCTTATCATCGACCGTGTAAATGGTATCGAACGCGATGGAAGAGATGTCCGTGCGCTGGCCCATATGCGCCTTTCGGTCGAGTGCAGGACCACGCGATAATGACAGGAAAACCGCGGCGATGGTAAGAGCTACCGCCGCCAGAAAAATAATTTTCTTGATGTTCCCTGCTCCCTGGAAATATCCTGAGAGAACAGTCTAGACAATCACCTAGTGATTACAAGGCGAACCTAATGCGTATGCCTAAAGTAGGTATGAATGGAATGCAGCGATTGAAGCGCGTGAAATGCTTGAACAATATCTTGTTTCTGATCCTGAATCTGTTTCAACGGTCGTTGCGTTGTTCAGGCTTTACCTACAGATGGATGATCTTGATATGGCAGAACAGTTGCTTGTGGGCAGCTCACGATTGCCATCCTTGACGATTCTTGAAATGAAGGCTCAAATAAAAGTCCACCAGGGCGATCTCCTCGGCGCAGTCAAGATGCTTGAGAGCGTTACGCCAGACTACGACGAAACGACATACCATGCGCTTCTTGCTGGCCTCTATCAAAAAATGGGACGGTTCGAAGAAGCGGCGAGACATTATCGATATCTCCTGAATAGTGAACCGGGGCAGGGTGTTTTCTGGCTGGGGTTGGCGGTATCGCTGGATTCATTAAACAGCGATAAAGAAGCTCTCTCAGCTTTCCAGCGGACGAGGGACACGGGCCACTACGATGGCGATGTGCAACACTACGTCGAAGAACGTATCCGTGTGCTTTCACAAAGATGAGTATGATGTCAGGCTGAAAAAAATGTTGGTGCTACTCTTGGATTCTCTTTGTATTGCTGTTTTTTCATACCAATGCCTGCTGGCTTTAAAGAAAGCAGCCGGCGAGTAAAGGTTCCTATTCATCCAGGTAGATAACCTCAGACAGGGTTGAAGCTCCTTCGATTTCTATCTTCCTAATGGGAATTCCTGCACTGCTGAGTTTCAATTCAACCTCATTCAGGTCAACCTCGAATGCAGGGGAGGGGGTTACGTGGATTTCGTAGCCTCCTGATGCCTTGTATTCGGTGTGAAAATGACCGCAGAATACATATCCGATATTGCTTCTTACAAGGACATCATCGACTTCCGGCAGGTTCTCTAATGGATAAATTGTGTCCATAAACCCGTCAGATATTTTTCTTGTCGGATAATGTGTGAAAAGGACTGATTGGCTACGGACAGATTCGCTTGACAGATAATCAAGCTGCTCTGGAGGAAACCTTCCTGATCCCGTATTGGTAAAAATCACGTCAATGCCATCAAGGCGCATGGTGTGGAAGAAATGGGGGCTTACACAGAATTCAGGGCCAAATATCTCATAGAGGTTGCCATCATCATCATGATTCCCGGGGATCAGATAGGTTTTTTGACCTTTCGGGAATTGTTCCTTCATCCACTGATAAATTTCTTTACTGCCGTCTTCGTCAGGCAGGTCTCCAGTGATCACGAGCAGATCTGCGGGGTTCTGGCAGACGTAATTCATTACTGCCAGAAAATTTTCCCTGGTTGAATTTTTGTTGTCGAGTGCAACATGTGTATCTGTTATCTGATAGATGAGCGTCATGGTGTTACTGCCTTTTGTAAACGCCAGTGGGTCGCCGCAGATTGTAAAAGCGCAATATTTGTCTCACTCATCGTTTATTAAGCTGAGTCGAGCAAAGCACGTAGCTTGCCGGTATTGATTTCCCCCCCCCTGATCAGCGACCAGAAGATCTCAATCATGGCATAAACCCGCTGGAAATAGTCAACCCGCTGGGGAAGTTCTGCTTCGTGACGGGCGTAGCTATTTAGGAGATCTGAAAACTGCTTCTGGGTCAACTCATGGGTGTAGGTAAAAACTGCCAGGTCATAGGCGGGATCTGATTGTCTAGCATATTCCCAGTCAATGGCGACGATTCCGCTATTCGTTTTGATCATGTTAGACAGGGTAAGATCCTGGTGGCATAAAACACGTGTTGTTATCTTTGGTTTTGGCATCGCCATGACCCTGGAATAGCAATCTGCAACATCCCTGTCTGGTGTAATTTGCATATCGCGGACCTGGAACTGATAAGCCTCAAGGTGGGTCAGCAAGTCTATTGGTGGAACAGATACGTTCAATGAATGGATGTCAGCAAATAGAGAGCCTATTTCTGCGAGGTCCATTAGTGTCGGCATATCGCCAGGGCAATATTTACTAACGAGAAAATTCTGGTTGCTGAACACCATAGGGGGAGAAATTCCTGCCCTATGCGCACTTGCTAGCGCCGCCAGTTCGTTACTTCGGCTGATTCCACCATCAGTTACATCACTGTTTAGTCTGACCACCCACTGTCCAGGCCCATCTGTCACCAGAAAGGACAGGTTTGTAATACCGCCCAGTTGTTGCTTAGGGGTTGGCCTCCCTATGGGTGAGGGAGTCCAATCTTCCCAGGTACTGGTGGCCTCGTTCAGCTGTTCTTTGGTATCTGGCGATAGCTCATCTTGCATGAGGTCCAGCCAGGGAAGATGGTGATTCTGACGGGCTGTTCATATAGGTCGACTTTAGAAACCCATTTCCAGGGATACACCTACAATGCGCGGCTCGCCAAACTGAAAGTAGGGCTCCGTTATGTAGTTCTTCCTTGGGTCATTACCAAAGCTGCCAAAGGCGCGCGTTGTGTAATCCTTGTCAGAAAGGTTCCTTCCCCAGATATTTATTTTCCAGCGTTCAGATTCATAGCCAATGATGGCATTCAGCAGGGCGTACTTGTCACTCTTAACGGCATGTCGATCTGAGAAGAAGTATTCATCTTTACCATCGACAGAAATTCCCATGTGCCAGTTGCTTTTCCTATACTCCAGTGCCAGGTTGTAAGTATAGGAAGGGGCGTGAGCCTGCTCCCTTCCAGACAGGTCCTCGCCGAACTCGTTGATGAATTCATCGAACTCAGCATTCAGTAAACCTAAGCTGGCAATCACCTTGAAGTTGTCAGTTGCGTACCAGTTGGTTTCAACTTCAAGTCCCCTGTTGGTACCTTCAGCGGCATTGCCCAGGAAGTCAACGAACTCTGAAGTACCATCGGGGCGGGCGATAACCAGGGAGCTTTTGACCTGCTGGTCACGCCTGTCATCATAAAAAACAGAAGCTCTGAACTGCAGTCGATTATTCAGGAGCCTGGATTTAATGCCCACCTCATACTCAATCAGATATTCCTCATCAAACTCAGGTTTGATCTCATCCAACCCTGTTTTATCGGTATTGAACCCTCCTGCCTTATAACCTCGTGCAACACTGCCATAAATCATGGTGCGGTCACTTGCAAAAAACTTAAGGGCGATGCGGCCTCCCCATAGATCCTCATCCGGGCTGAAGGCAATACCATTCGAATTATCATATTCGGTCTTGCGCTTTTCATATCGCATACCATTAGATAGAACCAGTTTGTCGGTGAGCGACGAATCCAATTGAAAAAATACGGCATAAGTATCGAAGTCGTAGTTGCTGGTGAAATCATCGGACAAATAGGTGTATTGCCTGACAAGATTTTCTTTACTGCGCAACGAATAGATGCCGATGATCCAGTCTGTTGATTCATCCAGCAGGCGGCTAGATTCGTTTGAAATCAACCTGAATTCAGCGCTGCTGGTTTTTCTGTTGCGAATATAGTCGTCTGTGGAGGTGTATCCCCATGGATGAAAACCTGTATAGGTCCAGTCTTCATCGTAGCCATACGCCATGTCAGAGTCGGCGAAGTTCACGATTGTTACCAGGTCAAAATGAGTGAGAGCCAATGTGCTATCGATTCCGAAACTGCTCGAATCCTGTCGGTCGTGACCCGGCTCATCGGAAATGGTGTTGCGGTTATTGTCCAACGTGAAAGCATCGTATCCGTTGTCCATGTCAACATCCGCGACACTGATCGTGAGGTCCCAGGTATCGCTGGCTTGAATATGTAGCTTACCGCGAATTGTTAATTCATCACGTTGGTTGGTGTCATCGATACCAAGAAAGTGATTGTCGTAATATCCATCTGACTGGTGTTCCTCTGCCACCAGGCGGTAATGAACCCGCTCGCTAATGGGGCCGGTTAACATAGCGCCTAAGGTCCTTGTCGCATAGTCAGCGACGGAAACCTTGAGATTGCCGGCGAAGGTGTCCAGTGGATCATTGGTCTTGATGTTGATAATTCCCGCCAGGGCATTAGCACCGTATCTTGTTCCCTGGGGGCCGCGGAGCACTTCTACCTGCTGCACATCCATCATGGTCGCAACAGAGCCTGCGCCACTGAAGTCCACATTGTCGATTAACAAGCCTACCGAAGAGTTGAGGGGTGCTGCGAACTGGCTACGCTCGCCAATACCCCTGATCTGGAAAAAACGTGCACGGTTCGACCCGCTGGCATAGTTCACATTAGGTAGTGTATGAATGAGGTCATCAAAATGTTGAGCTGAACGGGAGCGGACAATCTCCTCGCTGATGACGCTTATGCTTGAGGCGACATCCATTTCGTTTGCATTACGAAAGTCTGCAGTGACGACAATTTCAGGCAATACCTCAATAGAGTATGCGGTGCTGCAGGCGAACAGCAGCAAGCAGGTAAAATAGATCTTAACCATGAGTCTCTCCACTTTTAGTAAGAGACCCGGCAATGACTGGACGTGGTTGTTAGATGTGGAGGCACCCTTTTCCTACGCCGGTATTATCCGGATCAGGTTCTAGGGTTGACTGACTACGCAGAATCTCAGGTCTTTACAGACCACCCCTAAGGAACGATACGATTATATGAAATTTCTCTATCGGTAGATAGCTCTGACAGGAAGTTCTTGGATATAGTGCTTGTAAATAGCCCTACTTCTTTGCCCTGATGGTTTTGACCACATCAAGAAAGAGGTTGTTAACCTCCAGTACTTCAAAGCCTGCGGCCTTGACGTTTGCTACCGTGGTTCGGTTCATCTCCGGTCCGATCTTCCGGGAGAGTTGTGTCATCAGGGTCATCATGATTTTAAACGGGTAGTAACGACTGCCTGTATGTTCAAACATAAACAGTTCACCGTCGGGTTTTAGTACTCGCCGGAGTGCCTTTAGTCCTTCTACGGGTCTGGGAACGGAACAAAAAGTACATGAGGTAAAAACCTGATCAAAGGTATCATCTTCAAAATCGATATCGTGCACATCCATCGCGTGAGCAGTTATTGTACCCTCGTAGTTGTCTATGCGGGGTTGGGCAACCTCAAGCATCTTAGGGCTGATATCAATAGCGGTAATCTCCTTACCCGTGGGGAAAGTAGCAATATCGAGTCCGGTACCCAATGCCAGGAAAAGTATCTTGCCATCCATGTGGCCGAACAGTTCCTTTTTGAAAGGTGCCCACCTTTCTTCCGCCCCCTTTCCTGCCATTAGGTCAAAATTTGGTGCAGCCCTGTCCCATTTCGCCTGCGTTGTTAAGTCAGCCATTATTTATCTCCAGGGTGCGGGTTCAGTCCCGCGGACAGCGTTGTTGAAAATCCAGATCATCACAATGGATACAAATCCACTGGCGGCACCAATATGAAGGCAACTCCAGGCACCCAGAGGCTCCATTGTTAAGTACATGCCAGCCACCATGCCACTGAGCATTCCGGTCAGCATCAGCGGAACCATGACTTCCATGGCGCCGAACAGGACTGAAAACGGCAGCCATAGCAGGGTGGCAATGATCATACCGACTATCATCATCAGGATCATTGCAATCATCATATTCCAACCCGTATCAATCAACAGCCAACTGAACCAGCCAATCAGTGCGCCTACAACCAGGTTTGCCAGCAGGTCCCCCATTACAAAGTAGAGTCTGTGATCCATAGTTACCTCCTAGATATTGGTGTCATATTAACGCCGCCGCAACAATATTGCGCTATGTCAGGTCTTAGCCCGGCAGCTTAACCCTATATGTATTTTCATGCTCTGCTTTAGTCGATCATGAAATAGTCTGATAACCCTGGTCGGGAGTTTTTCCCGGCAAGCCTATCTATTGAATCGATCTCTTCCGCCACAGATAGTAAACCGCTGGTAAAACGAGCAGGGTGAGTATTACGGCGCTCAGCATGCCGCCGACCATCGGTGCCGCTATGCGGCTCATCACTTCCGAGCCCGTTCCGGTTCCCAGCAGTATGGGTAACAGGCCGGCGATAATAGCCGCGGCTGTCATCATGATTGGGCGTATGCGCATCCCGGCGCCACTGAGTACTGCGTCAGTCAGCATTTGCAGGGAAGGTGCTATCTCTTTCAATCTGCAATCTTCCTGCATGCGGCTATAGGTCTGATTGAGATAGACCAGCATGATAGTGCCTATCTCTACAGCGACACCTGCCAGTGCAATAAATCCCACGCCCACGGCGATAGAAAAATTGTAGCCCTGCAGGTACATCAACCAGATACTGCCGACCATCGCCAGAGGCAAAGTCCCCATGATTATTGCGACCTCCACGAAGTTACGAAAATTCATGAACAGCAGCACCAGGATTATTGCCAGTGTCAAGGGCACAACGTAGGTCAGCTTTTCTTTGGCACGCAGCATGTATTCATACTGCCCAGCCCAACTGATTGAATAGCCGACTGGCAAATCGAGTTGGTCTCTCACGACTTTTTGTGCAGCGACCACATAACTGCCAACGTCGATCCCTTCGATATCGATGTAAGACCAACCATTTAGCCGTGCATTCTCACTTTTGATTCCGGGAGGTCCATCTTCAATGTAGATGCGGGCAACATCAGCGAGGGATATACGCTGGCCACTGGATGTCACGATGGGTAGCAGGGATAGCTGTTCTGGTGAATCCCGGTAGTCTTGCGGATAGCGAAGGTTCACGGGATATCGCTCCAGTCCTTCAACAGTTTTTGTTACATTCATGCCGCCGATAGCGGTTGCAACAACTTGCTGAACGTCAGCGATATTGAGGCCGTAGCGAGCGGCCTTCTCGCGCTGAATATCGACCTTTATGTACCGCCCACCAGCAACCCGTTCGGAATATACGGAGGCCGTTCCCGGGACATCTTTCAGAATCGCTTCAAGCTGTTGTCCGATCTGCTGGATCTCGGATAATTCAGGACCGGCGATTTTGATTCCCACCGGGGTCTTGATTCCCGTGGCCAACATGTCAATCCGTGTCTTGATTGGCATGACCCAGGCGTTGGTGACGCCGGGTAACTTCACCAGAGCGTCAAGCTCTTTCTTCAGGGTTTCAGTGGTGACTCCTTCACGCCATGTTTCTTTTGGGTTTAATTGAATAAAGGTTTCAATCATGGTGAGTGGCGCAGGATCTGTTGCGGTTTCAGCTCTTCCTACTTTACCCAGCACCGTTTTTACTTCGGGAACCGTACGAATTAGTTTGTCTGTCTGTTGCAGCAGTTCTCGAGCCTTGCCGATAGAAATACCGGGGTAGGTCGTTGGCATATACATGAGATCTCCCTCATCCAGAGGCGGGATAAATTCACTGCCAATTTTGTCGATGGGCCAAAGGCCAACTGCCAGCACTAGCAAAGCAATGGACAAGGTGAGTTTCGGGAACTTCAATACGGTTTTTAGCACTGGCAAGTAGACAGCTGTTAGGAACCGATTAATCGGGTTCCTGTGCTCCGGTAATATTCGGCCGCGAATAAAGTAGCCCATGAGCACTGGCACCAGCGTAATCGCGAGAACTGCAGATGCTGCCATGGCATAGGTTTTTGTAAATGCCAGAGGCGAAAACATTCGCCCTTCCTGCGCTTCCAGGGTAAAGACGGGCACAAAACTAACAGTAATAATCAGCAGGCTAAAAAATAGTGCAGGACCTACTTCGCTCGCCGAATCGGCGACTATCGGCCAGCGATTTTCACTAGATACGACTTTGTCCTCCAGGTGTTTGTGCATATTTTCGATCATCACTATGGCACCATCAATCATCGCGCCAATAGCGATAGCGATCCCGCCTAGAGACATAATGTTGGCGTTCAGCCCCTGCATGTACATTATTATAAAGGCGGCGAGGATACCGATGGGTAAACTAACAATGGCAACCAGCGACGAGCGCACATGGGCCAGAAAGAGCATACAGACGAGCGCAACAACGCCGAATTCCTCGAGCAGCTTTTCGGCCAGGTTTTTTACGGCTCGCTCTATTAATCCACTGCGATCATAAACGGTTACTATTTCAACACCTTCAGGCAAGCCCTGCTTAAGTTGTTCTAATTTCGCTTTGACCCCGTCTATGGTCTTCTGGGCATTTTCGCCGAATCGCATTACGATAATGCCGCCGACTGTTTCACCTTCTCCATTGAGTTCAGCGACTCCACGTCGCATTTGCGGACCAACACCAATCTCGGCGACATCTTTTAACAGCAGGGGTGTACCGTTCTTGTTCACGCCCAGGGGGATGTTGCCCAGGTCCCGCTCACTCTGCAGGTATCCACTGGCCCGAACCATGTATTCAGCTTCTGCCATTTCTACCACGGAAGCGCCGATCTCCTGGTTTCCTCTTCTTATAGCTGTCTGGATGTGGGCAAGAGGAATTCCAAATGCTCGCAATTTGTCCGGGTGAACTTTCACCTGGTATTGTTTTACCATTCCACCGATGGCGGTGACTTCCGAAACGCCGGGAACGGTTTGTAATTCGTACTTTAGAAACCAGTCCTGCAGGCTGCGTAATTCACTGATGTCATGTTTTCCTGTCCTATCCACCAGGGCATACAAATAGATCCAGCCTACTCCCGTGGCATCTGGCCCCAGCTGGGGCCTGGCGTTGGCCGGTAGTGAAGGTGCTACCTGACTGAGGTATTCCAGAACGCGGCTTCGGGCCCAGTACAAATCAGTGTCTTCATCAAAAATTACATAAACGTATGAATCCCCAAAGAAAGAGTAACCACGAACTGTAACAGCGCCAGGGACTGATAGCATCGCGGTCGTTAGTGGATAGGTTACCTGATCCTCCACGACCTGTGGTGCCTGGCCGGGGTAAGTGGTTTTTATAATCACTTGAACATCGGACAGGTCGGGTATTGCGTCTACCGCCGTATTGTTTAGTGCAAACAGGCCGACGAAAATCAGGAATGCTGTTGCCAACACAACGAAAAAACGATTGCCAATGGACCAACGAATAATAGATTCAATCATGTCTTTACCTGCTAGTCCTGGCGGTCGGCATCGTTCATGTTATCCATGTTTCCCATGCTTTGTTGTTTCATTACCTGATGGTTCATTCGTACGAAGTCTGAAGTTTTGCTGGATTCTGAATCGAGTAAGAACTGTGCTGACGTGACCACGCGATCACCTTCTTCCAGGCCTCCCAGGATTTCAGCAGATTGACTGTCAAATTTTCCTACATCAACATTTACTGATTTAAAACGCCCTTCATCAAGAGCCATGACGACTCGATTAACAGAGCCTGTGCGGATTACTGCTTCCCGGGGTACAACCAGGCTATTGTTGGAACTCTTGGTGTGAACGACAACCTGGGCAAACATGTTTGGTTTGAGAACGTGGTTATCGTTTTCAAAACGCAGCCGAATTTTTATTGTGCGGTTTTTTGCGTCCAACGTGGGGTATACGTAGTCAACTTCCCCATGCCACTGGCTTCCTGGCAAATAGTCTAACGACATTGTTACGGGGAGGCCAACCGCTATAATAGATGCCTGACGCTCAAAAACTTCTGCCTCTACCCAGACCTGGTCAAGAGAGCCGATTGACATCAACATCGTACCGGGTTTTACAAAAAAACCTTCCCTGATATTCAGGTTATCGACGACACCGCTCTGTGGTGCATAGAAGGTTACGTCCTGAGTAGTTTTTCGGGATTGCTTGAGCTTGTTGATCATGTCTTCAGGAAGCAGCAGCGCCTGCAGCCGGTCAGTCGCTGCTTTAATCAGGCGGCTGTTCCCTCTGCCCATGGCTATCACCAGTTCTTCCTGTGCATTGACCAGTTCAGGTGAATAGATTTCGTAAAGCGGCTGGCCTTTCTTTACTGGATTTCCAGCAGCTTTCACATGCAGCTTCTCGATCCAGCCTTCCACTCGCGGATGTATGTGTACCAGTTGATCTTCATCATATTGCACGTAGCCCACCGTCTGGATCGTCGTATGTATGGTGCCGCGAACTGCTATCGCCGTGCGTACTCCCAGATTGTTGATTACATCAGGCGAAACCCTAACGGTGCCAGCGCTAACCGCAGCTGCAGAATTTCCGTCGGCGTAAAAGGGTATGAGGTCCATTCCCATGGGTGACTTCCCGGGCTTGTCTCTTCTGTAATTTGGGTCCATTGGCGCAACCCAATAGAGAGGTTCCTTTTTTGCGGCCGATGAGCCTTGACCCTTGCTTTCGTCAAGTTCCTGTGTAAATAGCGGGTTGCCAGTAATGACCAGCACAGCACCCAGAATGGTACCTGTTGCGAGTGATATTGCCGTGCTGACCGCTACTTTCATTTGACCTCTCCTGCTATTGCGATGGGATGATGCCTGGTGGCAATGAGGTTTTTGGCCTTTTTGATGAACAGGTAGTTCAATTGGGCAATGGTCTTTTGTCTTTCCACGTCTATTTTGAGTGCGTCGATAGATGCATTCAGTTCAGCGATCCGGGCCCGTACGACTTCGGCGAAATCGCCATCATCATTTGTATATGCAGTGAGCGAAGCTTCAGCCTGTTCATGCATCTGCGGTAACAGTTCCGACCGATAGAGTTCCTGTCGCTGGCTTAGCCACAACAAACTGGCGCGGTTGGTTTCGAAAGAACCGACCAGTTTTCGGAGCAACAGCCACTTTTCTGCTTTGATTGATTCGGTTCTCGATACGGCCGATTGTACTTCCTTATCCAGACGCTTACTTGCGAACAGGAGCAGGTCGAAACTGACAGCGACAGAAATCAGGTCAGAGCGATCTTTTCCGAAGGAATCTTCACCACGATAACCATAGCTGGCATTTACACCCCACTCCGGCTTGTACTTTTGTTCTGCCAGATCAATGCCGGTTTCACTGGCTTTGATATTTTTTTCTATTGCCGCTAAAGCGGGGTGGTCGCGAAAATAGGCAAACAGCCTCTGTGGGGTGACATCGGCCCTGGAGGTGAAAAGGTTCGAATTATGCATTTCGATTTGTGGCATTTTCCGCGGGAGTCTCGGTAGCGAGGTTGTTTCAGAGTTCCCTGCTAGGCTCTTGTCATCGTACTCATCCAGGAAAGCGTTGTTCACCTGTTCAGAGAGCCGGTGCAGGTTCGTTTGGTTTCGTCGCTTGAGGACCGTCAGCCTGTCTTCTAGACGTGTAAGCTCAAGCTGCGCACGTACAATGTCATGTTGCCTGATTCGACCAAGGGCTGACGAGTAGCTCGCTTGCGCCAGATCTGCTAACTGCTCGAACAATGCTCTACTGGACTCGATAATCGCGATACTTTCCTGGGTTTCGTAGGCATCGAACCAGAGTTGAACCGTTGTCACACCGACCTGACCTTTACGGGTCTCTCGCTGGTACGGGTATCTGCTGCCAATCAATTCAAGTTGCTTCTTCCTCAATGCCAGACTGTCCCCTCGAGGAAATACCTGTGTCACACCCACTTTGAGTTGACTCATGTCTTCCTGGTCAAAATCCAGTGTATCTACCGCCAGATTTGCGAACTCAACTGATATTCTGGGGTCAGGCAGTGACCCGGCCGCAACACTCAGGGATTCAACCGCATCCTGGGAATGCTGGTTTCCTGACAACCAAGGATCATTGGCCTGCGCCGCACTAACAGCGGTCACCAGGTCCAGCACCCTGTCATGGTTTAGATTTTGACCTGACGCCGGCAGTGCTAAATAGATCAGGAAGCCTTTGGTTACAATTTTTCGAATACGAACTGATTTGAAATAGACACTCAGATTTGTCATTACAACAGCTCCCTTAAGGACTGATTTCGCATAAAAAATTTAGGAAACACAGCAGTGACGTGGTTTCAATCAGACGTCACAAAAGAATGGGGTTAACCCCCGTATAAGGAAGAGGTTCTATTCCAGCAGCAGGTCGTATCGCCGGACGGGCGTGCTGGAGGCTACCAGCATTGGTTTTGGTAAGAGGCTGATCGCTGCAGTTATTCCGGGCGGGCTGATGAAATCTGACTCCAGCAGGTCCCAGTCATCATCATCGGTTCCCGTGGTGAAGGTTGCTAGTAGACCCGTATCCCTGTCGGGCAACCATGCGGCCGTATCAAAGCAGTCTTTTAGACAGTCCTTGTGCTGACAGTCAGATTGAGCCGGCATTGATTGCTCTGGCGACGAGTGGTGATCAGGTTGCGACATCTCGCTTGCAGCTGAAGCTGTGCACACACATATGGTATTTGAGAACACGATTGTGCATGTCAGCAGGATTGAAAGGAGGCTTTTGATGTTCACCATAGGATTACGATATACCCCTTCCGAGGATAGGGCAATCCAAACCTAAACAGGTGTGCGCCTGTTCCTGCTGGTGGCGAAATAACCTAAATGTGGTGAGAATCACTAACTGCAAAATAGAAAATATAATAAAAACAACAAGTTATCCTGTTGGCATGAATCCTGAATATCGCTCCTTAAGCAAAATTATGGCTCGTTCATCGAGATATTAGAAAAGGGACTCGCGGGATAATTCATGAGTACATCCAACACACTTATTGATGTGTTTAGCCGTCATAAGGTCGCGGCCAACCTCGGCATGATTATGATGGTGCTCTCTGGTCTATGGGCCGCAGATAGGATTCCGACGCAACTTGACCCGGCTATTCAGTGGCCGGTTGTAATGGTGCGGGCACAGTGGCCCGGTGCGTCGGCTGAGGATGTAGAAAAACTCATTATTGTTCCCGTTGAACAGCAATTGCGGACCATAGTGGGTATACAAGAAATCAGCTCTGTCAGCTACAACAGTGGCGGACGGATCCAGATAAATTTTACTCATGCAACGGACATGATTCTTGCTAACGAAGAAGTTAAGCAGCGGGTTGCGCAAGTTCGAAATTTTCCTCTTGATATGGAACCAATTACCGTCAGCCGATTAACTGACTATGAATACATTAGTGCTGTGCTTGTCACTGGTAATGGTACCCTTTCAGAGCTCGTACCACTGGTACGAAAGTTTGAGAAGGAACTGTTGAGCCGTGGCATTGAACGCATCGATTTTGAAGGATTGCCGGAAGAGGAAATGGCTATTCAGGTATCGAGTGGCAGATTGATTGAACTGAATACCTCCCTGGATGAGATTGCCCTTGAGGTGAGACATAGGAGCAGCAATACCCCTGCCGGAATAATTGGGCGTGGGCAGGGTTCGCGGCAACTCAGGAGTCTGGATCAGAAGAGGGACATATCCGAATTCGAACAATTGGAAGTCTCACTGCAGTCGGATGGCAGGCTCATTCGCCTGGGTGATATTGCAAGGATCGAAAAGCGTGCCAAAGCCGGGCAATCAAGATTAATGCGAGGTGGAAGACCAGCGATAACCATGCACCTGCAACGCTTGACGGATACCGATGCAATCGAAACAGCGAAGATACTGAGTGACTGGCTTGATGAAACCGAGGCGACGGCTCCTGAGGGTGTGGATATCCATGTTTACTAGGAGATCTGGGTCCTGCTCAAGCAACAGCTAGACATGATTTTCAAGAACGGATCTTCAGGGCTGCTGCTCGTTATAGTTACCTTGTTTGTTTTCCTCAATGGTCGTGTTGGCTGCTGGGTGATGCTTGGTATACCTGTCAGCTTTCTTTTTGCTACGTTGATTTACTATGCTGTCTTTGATGGGGGAATCAATATTCTTGCGCTTATCACCTTTGTAATGGCGTTAGGCATTGTTGTGGACGATGCCATCGTCGTGGGCGAAGATGCCACCACCTTGTTCGAGCAGGGATTGTCGCCAAACGAGGCAGCGGCGGGTGGGGCCAAACGAATGTTCTTACCTGTCATGACATCATCTATGACAACCATGGCAGCCTTTGTGCCTTTGATTATTACCGGTGGTGATGTTGGCCAGTTTATAGTTACATTGCCAACGGTTTTATTGTGTGTAATAGCTGCGTCATTGATAGAGTGTTTCCTAATTTTACCGGGTCACCTGCGGCGCAGTTTTGAAAAAATGGACAGGCAAAAGCCAGGTGCATTCCGTGCCTGGTTTGACGCAAAGTTTATTTCATTTCGAGAGACCTACTATAGGCCGCTGCTGGATAAGGCTCTCGACTATCCTGGAGTCACCTTATGTTCTGCCCTGGCGTGTGTTGTATTAGCGTCCAGCCTGGTGGTAAGTGGCCACACGGGCGTTAATCTGATCACTGGCGTGGACCTGCAGACGCTTGAAGCAAACGTGGAATTTGGAGCTGGTGCATCTGAATCTGACCGTGACGCCTTCCTGAAGCATATTGAGAAAACACTTCACGAAACCGATGCACAATTCGGTGGAGTCAATATCAGTGGTTATGTCACCAAATACAGCCAGGCGAACCTGAACCAGGAAGAAAAAACTGGTAGTCAGTATGGTTCTATGGAGGTCGAATTCGCCTGGGAAGATAAGCGCCAGGTGCCCCCTCAGAAATTTGTTAACAGCTGGCGAGAGAAGATAGTTCGCCTGCCCTATGTAGAGCAATTACAGCTGGAAGTCACTGGTGGTGCCAACAATGGTCGGCCCGACATTTCCCTGGTGCTGCGCGGCAGGGACATTCCTACGCTCAAGCAGGCTGCAGAAGAATTAAGTGACGTCCTGGCGGGATACAACGGCGTATCTAATATCTTTGATGATTTACCCTATGGAAAAGATCAGATCGTATTTTCGATTACGGCAGCAGGAAAGTCGCTTGGGTTGACCACTGAATCCCTGGGCAGACAGTTACGTGCGGCGTACAACGGCAGCAGGGTCCAAATATTCAACCAGCACGATATTGAGCTTGAGGTGCTTGTTATGTTGCCGGACGAAGAACGTGATCAGCTGTCATCTCTAAAACAGTTTCCTGTCCAGACACCTGGTGGGCGACTGGTTGCCCTGGGGATGGTCGCAGAACTTTCCAACCGCCGAGGTATTGATGCCATTAATCATAATAATGGCTACCTGTCCGTTGTTGTAAACGCCTCGGTTGATTCGGAAGTAAATAATACACAGCAGGTGCTGGCTCATCTTAAAGATAATGGGCTGAAGGAAATAAAGGACAGATACGGGCTCACGTCTGATCTTGCCGGTGTTAGTCAGCGCAACCAGCAGATCGTCGAAGCAATGTCTATCGGTGCTGTGCTGACGCTGATCTTTATTTATCTGATTCTTGCCTGGTCCTTCGCTTCATACCTGTGGCCAGTTGCTGTGATGACTGCCATACCGCTTGGGCTGACCGGCGCGATCGTCGGTCATTGGATTATGGGTGTGGACATTGGTGCCATGTCCCTGCTGGCGTTCTTTTCGCTTACCGGCATTGTTGTTAATGATTCCATTGTTCTAATCAGCTTCTTCCGTAGAGGACTGGAGGCAGGTGCGAGTATTCGTGATGCAATCCGTGATGCCTCTATCTCAAGGTTTCGTGCGGTGCTGCTTACCTCGCTGACAACCATCGCAGGGCTTTCACCTCTGATGTTTGAGGTGCCTATCGCAATCACTATCTGTTTTGGCCTCGCTTTCTCGACCTTTTTAGTCCTGTTAGTCGTGCCCGCCCTTGTCGTTTTATTTGAGAACATCAACCACGGATTCTCAGCGCTTGCTTGGTTTCCGAAAAAAGAAGTAGCTGGAGTGTAAATCATGTTGCTGCAAGTAAAGCCTGAAGAAATCATTGCGAAACTAGTTCACTACAGGTTGCTAGGGATTTCCATCCTCAGTGTCTCACTTCTTGTCGCGATACTGGTCGTTGTCACCGGCCCGCAAGCTGAGCCGCAGACACGAACTGAAAAAGCTTGGCCAGTGTCGGTTGTGGTAGCTGAACCGGAGGAATTGCAGCCAGTCCTGTTAGCCTATGGCAAGGTGGAATCCAGGCAAATAGCCAATCTGAAGACTTCCATTACGGCACCAGGATCTGTATAACAGCAAGATGGTGTCCGATTCTATCCTGGACGATACGCGCAGGCAGGCAAATGAGAGCGCCATAGCCCTTGAACGACACCTGGCGAATTTGCAGGTGCTTCCCAATGTTATTGAGCAATATGAAGCTTCAGTTGCTGAGGCAAATGCGTTAGTTGAGGGCGCTGAACTGGACCTGCGGCAAACCAGAATTGTGGCACCGTTTCCTGGCAGGGTGATCAGGACTTTTGTTGCTCCCGGGGATAGAGTGGTTCCGGGCAGCAGCGTCATACAGGTCGCTGACTATGATGGCCTTGAGGTGAGGGCATCTATCCCGGTGAATATTGGCGCTGCCTTACGCCGGAAATTTCAACTGGGAATTGCGGTCGGGGCGACCGGTGAAATAGACGGGAAGCCCATTTCTTTTTCACTCACGAGGTTGTCCGGAGACGTTAAAACAGGACAGAGTGGAATTGATGCCTTTTTTAGAACCAGTTCAAATGAGTCCCTGGACATTGGCAGGGTTGTCAATCTTACTGTCACACTGCCTTCGCAGCAGAATCTTGTCGCTCTGCCGGTGCAATCGATTTATGAAAACGACCGTATTTACCGGGTTGAGCAGGACGACCGACTCAAGGCTGTTCAGGTTGAACAGGTTGGTGACTATATTGATGAGCGCGGCGACTATCAGATTCTTGTCAGATCGGACGATATTGGAGCTGGCGACCGACTGATTACCACTCAACTTCCGAGGGCTATATCTGGATTGTTGGTGGAAGCTATTGATGCTGGCAAGTTTGCCCATGCCCTTGCATCTGAAGTCAAAATCAGTAATGAAAGGCTCCATGACTAGAGCGTCTGTACCAGCATGCTTGCCGATGGTCGAGGTTCCCTGAAGCCCGGCCATCCCTGATCTTTTGCTTGCCTCCGGGAAAATTGCAACTCCTGGTACCCAAAAAGACTTTACTCTGTCAAAATATCTCTTTAATTACAAAGACTTACGAGATTTATAAAAGTCCTGAGCATTCTTGAGTGTCACCTGTATAATTCATCCTCCTACAAACGCCCAGGGACGCCTGAGGCGCCACGATCGGCGAGTGGATTTACAATATAAATGACTTCAAAAATGCAGATGACGGATCAGACGACCAGCGGTTCTGATCCGCATAATGTCGGTGTCTGGCTGGGAGACCCCGCGGGTGCCAGCTTTTCACCACTGGATGCAGTTGCCGTTCAAGCGACCATGCGCCAGCCCACCTGCGTGGTATTTGATGCGGATACAAGGCGCGTAGGAACTGCCAGTCAGGGTGAAATACAGACAAGCGCTCCGCAAACAGGTACACCACACTATTCACTGTTGGGAATCCTGCCACCGTTGTACCCGGAATGGCTGGGTGATCGTGGTTTCCAGGAGACACACGGAGTTCGTTTTGCCTATGTAGGTGGTGCGATGGCACGTGGCATAGGGTCAACCAGGCTGGTCATCGAACTGGCTAAAATGGGTGCGATGGGAATGTTTGGCTCAGCCGGCCTCTCACCCCAGGTTGTAGAGGCGGCTATTACGGAGATCAGTGCAGCGCTGGATCCCAGGGGTTTGCCATGGGGGAGTAATCTGATTCATTCCCCCAATGAGCCCGAACTGGAGGACCAGATTGTTGATCTTTACTTGCGTCACGGTGTGAAACGCGTCTCAGCCTCTGCTTTTATGGGGCTCTCACCCGCAATAGTGCGCTATGCCTGTACCGGATTGTCCCGGGCAGGTGATGGTTCTGTACGGCGGAAGAATTGCGTATTTGCAAAGATCTCACGTGAAGAAGTGGCCCGCCACTTCTTGTCACCAGCGCCTTCCAATATACTTGAGCAGTTGGTGGCGGAACAAAAACTAACACAGGCGGAAGCTGAAATTGCAGCAACTATTCCACTGGCCGAAGACATCATCGTTGAATCTGATTCTGGTGGGCACACGGACAATCGACCCTTGAACGCACTGTTTTCTGCAATCATGAATCTTCGTGACAGTCTCAGCCGGGAATTTGGCTATGATCGACCCATTCGGCTGGGAGCGGCCGGCAGCCTGGGTACGCCAGTTGGTGTTGCCGCCGCGTTTTCGCTGGGAGCAGCGTTCGTGGTGATCGGAACTGTCCACCAGGCAGCTATAGAATCAGGTATCTCAGATTCAAGCCGCCAGCTATTGGCGCAGGCTGAGCTGGCTGACGTGGCCATGACCGCATCGGCTGATATGTTTGAGCTGGGCGTCAAGGTGCAGGTATTGCAGAGAGGTACCATGATGGCCGTGAGGGGTAACCAGCTGTATGACCTCTACAGTCGATATAATTCGATTGATGAAATTCCTGCCGAACAACGGGCCGCTATTGAAAAGAACATTTTCCGGGCATCACTCGAAGAGATCTGGCAGCAGACCGAGGCATTTTTTACCCAGGCAGATCCAGCGCAGCTGGACAAGGCTGAGCGGAACCCTAAACACAAGATGGCGTTGATTTTTAGATGGTATGTTGGCAACTCCAGCCAATGGCCCATCGCAGGAGAGAGCTCTCGCCAGGTTGACTATCAGCTCTGGTGTGGCCCTGCCATGGGAGCATTTAACCGTTGGGTAAATGGGAGCTTCCTAGAGGCGCCAGAAAATAGGACAATTCAACAAATTGCGTTGAATTTACTGGAAGGTGCTGCTCATGTGACCCGTGCGCAGCAATTGAGAACGTTTGGACTACCACTGGCACAGGACGCCTTGAATTTTATACCGACAGTGCTTCGCGTCTAGGTAGACGAGAGTAGGCTGGCGAGAAAAACAGATATGGGGACCCGCTGATCAGGCGGGGCAGGAGTAAAGGTTTATGACAAAGCAGAAAGAACCCAGGTTTAGTCCGATAGCGATTGTTGGTGCTAGCGGGCTGTTCCCTGGATCAGTCGGTGGCCAATCATTTTGGCGCAACATCCTGGCGGGTGAGGATTTCATGTCTGAGGTGCCGGATAACCACTGGTTAATTGACGACTATTATGATCCTGAGCCAGGTAAGAGAGGCAAGATCTATGGAAACCGGGGCGCTTTTCTGCCCAAGGTGGATTTTGATCCAATGGAATTTGGCATGCCACCGAAGCAACTTTCTACCACAGATACGGCGCAACTCCTGGCGCTTATTGTGGCGAACAAGGTTCTGGAAGACGCTTCCAGCGTTCAGTTTGGCAAGGTCAGCAAGTCAGATATCAGCGTTATCCTCGGTGTTGCTTCAGCCACCGAAATGGTTGGTCAAATGGCCGCCCGTATTCAACGTCCTCACTGGGTGAAGGCGCTTCGCGATGCTGGTATTCCTGAGAGTAAAGTTGAGGAAGTCTGTGATGGGATTGAAGCGACCTATCCTGAGTGGGATGAAAGCACCTTCCCGGGCTTGCTGGGCAACGTGGTTGCTGGGCGAATAGCTAACAGGCTGGATCTTGGTGGTGCAAACTGTGTAGTAGATGCAGCCTGTGCGAGTAGTCTGGGTGCAGTGTCGATGGGTTTTCGTGAGCTGCAGTCCGGCAGTTCTGACCTCGTCATCACCGGGGGCGTAGATGCTCTCAACGATCCTTTTATGTTCATGTGTTTCAGCCAGACGCCTGCCTTGTCTCCCACGGGAGACTGTCGACCATTTTCAGCAGATGCCGATGGCACCATGCTGGGAGAGGGGATTGGCATGGTTGCCATGCGCCGGCTTGATGATGCCAAGCGGGATGGGGACAGAATATACGCCGTTATTAGTGGCATTGGGTCCTCATCTGACGGACGTTCGGGCAGTATCTATGCGCCAGAATCGAAGGGGCAGGCGCTCGCGATTCGACGTGCCTACGATATGGCAGGTTACGATGTTGACGAAGTTGAACTGATCGAAGCGCATGGTACCGCGACGAAAGCCGGTGATGCAGCTGAGTTTGGTGGCTTGCAACATGCCTTTGCTGATTTCTCTGGAGACAGAAAACAATGGTGTGCACTGGGCAGTGTGAAGTCCCAGATAGGCCATACCAAGTCCGCCGCTGGCTCCGCATCACTATTTAAAGTTGTCATGGCGCTGCACCACAAGGTGTTACCGCCAACATTAAAAGTCAGTGAACCAAACCCGGCGCTGAAAATAGAAGACAGCCCTTTCTACCTCAATACGGAGACCAGACCCTGGATTCACGATCCAAGTTCAACGCGCAAGGGTTCGGTCAGCTCCTTTGGCTTTGGCGGCAGCAATTTCCACGTCACGCTGGAGGAGTATAAGGGTGAAGAAACGCGTGGTCGATATCATAATTCACCGGTGGAGTTATTGCTTTTCTCCGCTGCAACTTCAGCGGAAGTTACAGCGGCTGCTGAGGCCGCCTGCGATACGCTGGCTGACAGTCCAATTCAGGAAGTCGCTGCTGGATTACAGAAGATATTCGCAGCGAGCAGTGAATATCGCCTGTCGATAATTGCAGGTGACAGGGAATCTGCAGTGGACCAAATTCAGCAGGCTGTCGAGAAAATCAGTAGCCAACCGAATGAGGCTTTCTCCATGTCCAATCGCGTTCACTATGGTTTTGGTGGCAGCGAAGAGTCAACTAAAATAGGTTTCCTTTTCCCCGGGCAGGGGAGCCAGTATGTCAATATGGGCAGCGATCTTGCCTGCGAATTTGAGCAGGCACGTAAAGTCTGGGACGCGGCGAGTTCAGTGAGCCTGGATGATGACAACCGGCTGGATCAGGTAGTGTTTCCGGTGCCGGTATTTTCGGATACTGCACGGGATGAACAGGCCGGACAACTTACACTTACCCAGTGGGCACAACCGGCGATCGGGTGCGTCAGCGCATCCATGCTGGCTCTTCTGGACTCACTGGAGCTTGAACCCGATGCTGTCGCGGGACATAGCTATGGTGAAGTGACGGCACTTTACTCAGCGGGCGCATTGAAAACACCCGCCAGCCTGCTGGCAGTTTCACGTCGGCGCGGTGAATTGATGAATGAAGCGGCTTCCATTCCCGGTTCCATGACAGCAGTACGGGCAGGTCGTGATGAAGTCCAGGCTTACCTGGACCAATGGGATTGTTCCGTTCGCATCGCCAACATTAATAGCCCCATCCAGGTTGTGATAGCGGGGGAGACGGCCGAGATTGAAAAGGCTGAGAAGGAACTGGAAAGCGTCGGCGCTACCTATCGCCGCCTTGCAGTCGCAACGGCCTTCCATACGGACATCGTCGGTCCAAGTGCCGAGCCCTTCCACGAATTTCTTGGTGATATTGACGTTAGCAAACCTGCTATTCCCGTTTACTCGAATACGACAGCATCAATATACGAAACACAACCTGAGAAAATCAGGAAAATGCTGGCATGGCAGCTGGCCAATCCTGTTCGTTTCCAGGAATCCATTGAACAGATGCATGACGATGGTATTCGCTTGTTCCTGGAGGTAGGTCCTGGTTCACTGCTTGCTGGCATGGTTAAGGATTGCCTGAAAGGGCGTGATTTTTCTGTCATTTCCCTTGATAACCGTAAACAGGATGGTCTGACAGCATTCTGGAATGCGCTGGGAAATCTCTCTGCCTGTGGTGTGCAATTGAATTATGAAGCACTCTGGCAAGGCTTCACCGCAGCTGACCCCTTACCCGAATCGATACAGAGATCACCCGCTACCGTAAAGCTTGATGGTACGAATTATGGTAAGCCCTATCCGCTTGAAAATGGTTCTGCCGGTGTACCAGGTCCCAATCCTGAAATCTCGAACGAGATGCCACCTGCACAGCCGATAGCGCAGCAGGAGAAAGTAGCTGAACAGGTGCCGGTACAAGCGCAAACACAAACAAGAGATGCCAACTGGGTGGCTGCATTTCAAAGCCTGCAGCAGCAGACCCTGGAAGCACAAAAGTCATTCCAGAATACGTTGGGGGAGGCTCACCAGGCGTTCCTGAGAGCCAGTGAGGTTGCTTTCGCACAGCTCGGTGGTACGACCCAGACAATGCAGCCAGGCGCACCGTCTTTAGGCACACCGTCTTTAGGCACACCGTCTTTAGCAGTGCCGAGCCCGGTTGAGATGCCAGCTGTGCCTCAGCCGGCCGCACCTGCATTTACGGCGGCTCCCGCTGTTCAGGCTACTCCCGCTGTTCAAGCTGCTCCAGCAGCTGAGCCTGTATCCGCAGCCCCTGACATTGATTTTGAGGCAATGCTGTTGGATATCGTGGCAGAAAAGACCGGTTATCCGAAGGAGATGCTTACCCTTGATATGGAGCTTGAGTCCGGTCTTGGCATAGACTCCATCAAGCGGGTGGAAATCCTCTCATCATTGCAGGAAACATTGCCGCATCTCGCTGAGTTGGACACGACTGAACTCGCGGAACTGAATACATTAGGTGAGATCATTGATTTTGCAAGTGCATCGATGCCTGCCGGGACTAACGATAGTGCCCAGGCGATCGTTAGCGCTGTCCCCGATATCGATTTTGAATCTCTCCTGCTGGATGTCGTTGCAGAAAAAACCGGCTATCCCAAGGAAATGCTGACCCTCGATATGGAGCTGGAGTCTGGCCTTGGTATCGACTCGATCAAGCGTGTGGAAATTCTTTCTTCCCTCCAGGAGCAGTTGCCACACTTAGGTGAAATGGATACTGGTGAGCTAGCAGAACTGAATACCCTCGGGGAGATTATCAGTCTGGCCAATGCCTCTGCGCCTGCTGCAACTTCAGCGGCGACTGCACCGACTATTGATTTCGAGTCACTGTTGCTGGACGTTGTTGCCGAAAAAACGGGTTACCCGAAGGAAATGCTGACCCTCGATATGGAACTTGAGTCTGGCCTTGGTATCGACTCCATCAAACGTGTGGAAATTCTTTCTTCCCTCCAGGAGCAGTTACCGCATTTAGGTGAAATGGATACTGGCGAGCTTGCTGAATTGAATACTCTCGGGGAGATCATCAGCCTGGCTAATGCCTCTGCACCGGCTTCAGCTGTAGCAGATTCGAATGATTCAGTACCCGGCATCGACTTCGAGTCACTGTTGCTGGAAGTTGTAGCTGAGAAAACCGGTTATCCAAAGGAAATGCTGACCCTTGATATGGAACTTGAGTCTGGCCTCGGCATTGACTCCATTAAGCGGGTTGAGATTCTCTCTTCTCTTCAGGAGCAGGTACCACAACTGGGTGAAATGGACACCAGTGAACTTGCAGAGCTTAGTACACTTGGGGAAATAATAGATTTTGCCTCCGGTGCAACGACAGGGACAGCAACCTCACCTGAGTCAGATGCTGTATCTTCTGCAGTATTGCAGATTCCGGATATGACACGTTATGAGGTCGTCTCTGAAGAGCGTGTTGCTACCGGGGTTGCGATAGGACAGATTCAAAAAGCAGCGCCCCTCTACCTGGTTGGTGACCGCACTGGCGTTGCGGAACATCTGGCTGAATTACTCACGAGTACTGGAATTGAAACCAGTGTCTGCGCGCAGGTGCCGGAGGATGCCCAGTGGCTGGTCCTGTTGGCGGGGCTGAACGTGTCCCAGGGCTCTGCTATTGAAGAAAATGTGAATCTCAATTTTGAAGTATTTGAACAGACCCGCCGCTGTGCAGCTCAGATGGTTGATCATGGCAATCTATTTGTAACTGTTCAGGCTACCGGCGGTGATTTTGGCCTTGCCGGGGCTGGCGATAATATGGCCTGGTCCAGTGGCATTGCTGCCCTTGCAAAAACTGCTTCCAGGGAGTGGCCTGACGTTGCCGTAAAGGCGATAGATGTTGAAACAAGGGGCCAGTCCGAAGAACGAATTGCGCAGGAACTGTTCGCTGAACTTATTGCTGGCGGCCCGGAGATGGAAGTAGGGCTTCAAGCAGATGGCAGGCGCATTACCCTGCGTGCAGAACCTGCCACAGGTGCCGGCTCCCCGCTTGAGTTACCAGAAGACAGTGTCATTGTTGTCAGTGGTGGTGCCCGTGGTGTGACTGCGGCATGCCTTCAGGAATTACTCAGCAGGAAACCCGCGAAATTGGCAATACTTGGGCGTACTGCCCTGACGGAAGAACCTGCAGATCTGGTTGACGCGCTAACGGACGCGCAGTTGAAGCAGACACTGCTTAAAAAATATACGGATGCAGGCGAGAAAATTACGCCGATTGAGCTTAACGGAGAAGTTAGCCAGATTCTCAATATGCGTGAAGTTCGTACGAATCTTAGCCAGATGGAAGCGACTGGTTCGAGTGTCATTTATCTGCCAACAGATATATGTGATACGGCGTCAGTCGCGGCGTCAGTATCGAGAGTTAGAGATGAGTTTGGTCCCGTCAATATGATCGTGCATGCAGCCGGTGTACTGGCAGATAAGGAGATTCATCGAAAGACCGACGAGCAGTTTCAATCAGTCTTCAATACGAAGGTAATTGGTTTGCAGAACCTGCTGAGTGCCACCGGATCAGACCCACTGACGCATCTGGTGTGTTTTTCATCAGTAGCTGCCAGGTCTGGCAACCGGGGCCAGGTCGATTATGCGATGGCCAATGAAATCCTTAACCGGATTTCCTGGGCTGAACAGGCAAGGCGTGGTACAGAATTTTCGGCTAAATCAATTGGTTGGGGTCCGTGGGCCGGTGGCATGGTCGATCCTTCCCTGGCTGAACATTTCCGCGCCCAGGGGGTGGAACTTATCCCTGTAGATGATGGTGCCTGTTTGTTTGCCGATGAGATTACCGGTCGAAACGGTGATTGTGTCGAGATTCTCTATGGGGGAATGCCGGGTGATGACAGTGGCGGAATAGATGCAGAAATCAAGCAGTTGGCCATACGTGTCCATTCCTCATTTCATCCACAGATCTCAAGTCACCTGATTCAGGGTAAGCCAGTGGTGCCTTTGGCAATGGTTAACGAATGGTGCTTGAGTATTGCTGCAGCGTTGAACCCATCTGTCCAGGTGATGAGTGTTCGTGATCTGAGTGTCGTCAAGGGCATTCAACTTGAAGCCTTTGATGGTATGGGTGATTGGCTGAATATAGATGTTAAGACCGGCGATACTGATGGCCTACTGAATATGGAAGTGACTGATACAAATGGTGTGGTGCACTACCAGTTGAGTATCGAATTGGGTGGTAAAAACGGAAGTGAACCTGAGCAGGCCGCGGAGTCTGTAGCATCGCAGGAAGCGGTGGAAATGGACAAATGGGAATGGACGCCGAAACGCATTTATGAGGAATTTCTATTTCATGGCGAAAAATTGCAGGTGGTGAAACAGCTGTTAGGCGTATCAGCAGAAGGATGCAAGGGGATGTTGCAGATGCCGGATGTCAAGGATGTTGACTGGCGCGTGGCGATGCTTGATGGTGGTTTGCAGCTTGCACTCCTGTGGGAGCGTCACAGATCTGGTTTTGCATCGCTACCTACCAGGTTTGGTCATCTCCACTGGTATATGACTGAAAAACTGGAAGGCCCTGTGGTTTGCGAACTGATGCTCAAGAAGGCTACTAAGTTGGCTGCAACCTGGTCCATTGTGTTTACTGACGTCGAAAAGCAGATCATTGCCACGATGGAGGACGTGAATATTCATGTTCTAGCGAGTAAGCTCGCCGGGCCGCTGACGCCTTAAGGTTCGTGCTGCTAACGTATCGGATATGTCAGAAATAAAGAAGTCCAGATTTCAGCCAGTTGCTGTCGTTGGCCGGGGATGCATTTTACCCGGTTGCCGCACAGTCGATGACCTGTGGCAGATAATAGCTGAGGGCCGGGTTGAGACCAGCTCCGCCTCTCAGGATGACTGGCATGTCAACCAGGCACGCCTGCTGAGTGATCGAGCAGGAGTGTATGAACTCGATAAGATGTGGTCGAATCACGGTGGTTACGTGCGTGGTTTTGCTGACCATTTTGATGCCAGTCAATTCCAGCTCGAAGAGAAACTAATTGAGCAACTGGATCCTGTTTTTCTCTGGTCCCTTGAAGCAGCAAGACAGGCCCTGGCAGAAAGCCGGTCCGCTGGTGTCCTGGAACGCACCGGCGTTGTACTTGGCAACCTGTCCTATCCGACGAGAGCCCACAGCCGGTTTGCAGAAGAGGTCTGGTTGCAGCAGATGTCCGGTAAGGGGCAGGTCGAATGTGCACCGGAAAATCGATTCATGTCAGGTTTGCCCGCCATGCTGGTTGCACGTGGTCTTGGTCTTGGTGGCAGTACATTGGCGCTGGATGCGGCTTGTGCCTCCAGTCTATACGCAATAAAAATAGCCTGTGACCGGCTGCAGGATGGTAAATCAGACCTGATGCTGGCAGGTGGTGTTAACGCCGCTGATCCGCTCTTTATTCATATGGGTTTCTGTGCGCTCAATGCATTGAGCAAGTCAGGAACCAGCCGACCTTTTCATCAGAAGGCGGATGGGCTGGTACCTTCAGAGGGTGCTGTTGTCCTTGCCCTGAAGCGTCTGGACGATGCCCGGGCAGATGGCGATGAAATTTACGGCGTTATTCGTGGGGTTGGCCTGTCCAATGATGGCAGAAGTGGTGGTTTCCTGTCTCCCTCCACCAGCGGACAGATAAGCTGTTTGAAGCAGGCTTATGAGATGGCAGACATAGATCCGGCGAAAGTCCAGTTTGTTGAGTGCCATGCCACCGGAACAGAAACCGGAGATGCGGCAGAAATTGAGAGTCTGAAAGCAGTATTTTCTGGTGCAGATCAACTGCCCCTCGGCTCACTTAAAGGTAACCTTGGCCACCTGATCACAGCTTCTGGCGCTGCTGGCTTATTAAAGATCCTGCTTTCATTTGAACACAAGACAATTCCTGGTACCCCGAACGCAACCCCGACTCTGGATGCAGTGGCGGCTGGTGGCTTTCAGGTACCGAAAGATGCCAGTGAATGGCATAGCGATGGCCCAAGACTGGCGGCCATCAGCAGTTTTGGCTTTGGTGGCAACAATGCCCACCTTATTATCCAGGAAGACAGTGATGAGATAGAAGTAACGGGTGATGGCGACGAAAAAGCAGGCACGGAGTTTGCGATCGTCAGCATCGCCCTTAGAACTGAAAAGGATGCCAACGCGGACGCGTTTGGGCAGCGTATCGCGGGCGTACCGGCCGATGTCTTCCCGTATGACAATAGTAAGGTTTCGCTCTCAGCAAAATCTCTGGCATTTCCACCTAACGATCTTAAGGAGGCTCTGGGTCAGCAGCTTATTCTGCTCGAGCTCTTGCCGCAGGTTGAATCGGCGATAGCGCAAACGGAAAGTGATCGAACAGGTATTTTTATCGGCATGCAGACCGATAGCGAGGTTTGCCGGTATGGACTTCGCTGGCGGTTAGAGGACTTGCATCCAGAGGGTGCGAAGATAGATTTTGATAGTGAGATAGCATCATCACCGAATGCTGCCAGTGTTATTGGCAAGATGCCCAATGTGCCAGCGAACCGTCTTAGCAACCAGCTGGATATTAGTGGTCCAGGTTATACGGTTTCCCGGGAAGAACTGTCCGGTGACGGGGCGCTGGAAATAGCAATGACCGCTATTCGGCGGGGGGAGTTGGATGCTGCCATAGTTGGAGCAGTTGACCTGGCCAGTGAACAGGTGCACTCGGCCGCCATTTCAACATTTACTGCCCTGTCCACTTCGGATGCAGCAGTATTGATGGTCATAAAAAGTACTGAGAGGGCTCGTCAGGATGGAGATCAGATCCTGGCACTAATTACGCCTGTTGACGGTTCCTCCCTCGAGGCCCAGAAAGAAAGCGATTCATATAAGCCAGATTCTTCTGCCCACGCTGCGCAAGGATTAATGAATCTTGCAGCTGGCATCCAGCTGCTACGGGCAGGGCTTGCCCCAGGGTCTGAACGGGGAAATGGAATTCAGCAGAATTCCATCACTATTCACAATCGGTCCGTGTTTGGTGAAAGCAGCAGTTGGATGTTGCAACGGGCTGAGGGAGCAAAAGCGTTCGCAGCGAGTGACAGACCCCTGTTGGAAGTTTATGGCGCAAGTGATCGCAAGTCCCTCGTCGCAAATTTGGAAACGGGTGTGCCTGGAGGTGATGGGCCATGCCGGGTTGCCCTGGTTGGAAGGGAAGATGATCTTGAGAGACTTCGCCAGCGAGCAGTGTCTGCGGTTTCCGCCAAAAGTGATTTGAGCAGCTGGTCCATTGATGGTGTCAGTTTCTCAGAGGGACCAATTGAAGGGGAGATTGCTTCAGTATTCACTGGTGCTGCTTCTGCATACCCTGGTATGGGGCGGGAACTGTTCCGTGGACTGCCCGGTATCGCAAGTGATTTGGCTAACGAGATTCCCCTGGCAGCGTCGGCCATGACCGTCGCATTTGATCCTGCGGATGAGCGACATCGCAAGCCTTCCTTTCAACTAGCTGGTTCATCCTACCTGTGTCAATTGCACGCAAAGATCACCATGGAGTTACTAAAACTTGAACCTGATGTTGCCCTGGGACTTTCATCAGGTGAGACCAACGCCATGTTTGCCTTTGGCGTCTGGCGGGATATGGATTCACTGCTTAGTGATATAGACGGCAGTGAATTGTATTCCTCGGCACTCGCTGAGGACTTTTTGTCGGTTCGCCAGGTATGGGATCTGGCGGATGACGAGTCAGTCGATTGGCAAAACTATCGGGTGCTTGCGCCGGCAGAAGAGGTTCGCCGCGCGATAGAGGATGAGGACTTTGCTTACCTGACGATTGTCCAATCAGAGCGGGATACCGTTATTGGTGGCAAGCAATCCGCCTGTGAAGCGGTACTCAAGCGCCTTGGAAACCCGGAGACAATTTCACTGGGACATGACCTGGCGGTGCATTGCCCGGTTGTTGAACCGTTTGAGCCATCCTGGAGAAAGTTACATACAAGGCCGACTAAAGTACCAGCTGGCATCCGCTTCTACTCTAACTTTCTGGGTGGTGCCTATAAGATCAGCAAAAAGAAAGTAGCTGATGCCCTGACAGGACAGGCGCTACAGACCATCGATTTTCCACCGATTATAGAAGCCGCATGGAATGATGGTGTTCGCATATTCATTGAGCATGGGCCGCGTAACAGTCTCACTGCTGCAATTGGAGAAATCCTGGGGGAGCGAGAACACCTGGCAGTATCTCTGGATCATTCGGCCGTTCCCTCCATGACTCAGCTGTACAGGGCAGTGGCGGCACTCTGGTGTGCGGGAGTGGAAGTCGATTTATCCTCGATTGATATGGCCGAAGCGCAGACACCAGCGCCGCCTTCCATTCAGTTTGACCTGCGACTACCCGCCATTGGGGCACAGGCTGCGTTGCAGAACGGGTCCGCTTCAGGCGTTATTACATCAGCCTATTACCCACCGGTTAGTACTGCCGGTCCGGCTGAAGGTCAGCTCATACCTGCCGCGCCAGCGCTGGCCTATAGCATTAGTATTGCAGTGGCTGAAAAGCCTGCAATTGCCGAAGAGGTCGGGCAGGTGACCCGGCCAGCAGAAGCCGATGCAGAAGTGCGGCAAGTGAAGCATGCGGCGCCACTGGCCCTGGTAGAAAAACCGGTCGCCACCGCTGCAACATCACAGGTTCCCGAGCAGCAACTGCTGCTTGAAGCACACCAGCGAATGCTGCAGGCTCACCAGGCTTTCCTGGCGACTCAACTGGAAGGGCAGCGTGCATTTGAGCAAACAATGGCGCGTATGCAGTCCGCTCTGTTCGGTGGTGTATCCCAAGCCCCTGACATGCCAAGACCTACATCTCCAGAGGTTGTGAAAACTACAGAACCCGTGCCATCCAGTTCAGTTAAAGAGAAGCTGAAGACACCCCTGCCCCCGGTTGAGGAGCCTGCGAAGAAAGTCGAGGTCAAGCCAGGACCTTCTTTTTCGCGGCAGCAACTGGAAGTTCTCGCGGGCGGTAAAATCTCTTCTGTATTTGGTCCCCTGTTTGAAAAGCAGGACGAGTTTTCGGTCCAGGTGCGAATGCCGGAACCCCCCTTATTGCTTTGTGATCGTGTCCTGGGCATAGAAGGTGAACCGGGTTCAATGGGAACAGGCACCATCTGGACAGAAACTGATGTTCGTGCGGACAGCTGGTACCTGCATCGTGGTCGCATGCCGCCTGGCATATTCATCGAGTCAGGGCAGGCTGACCTGCTGTTGATTTCCTGGCTTGGTATTGATTTTCATAATAAAGGCACCCGCGCCTATCGGCTGCTTGGCTGTGAACTTGTGTTTCATGGTGAGCTGCCACGGCCAGGGGAAACGCTTGAGTATGAGATAAAGGTTGACGGGCATGCGCAGCAGGGCGATGTCCGCCTGTTCTTCTTTCACTATGACTGTCATATTAACGGTGAAAAACGGATTTCGGTACGAAGCGGCCAGGCGGGATTTTTTAACGAAAAGGAATTGGCGGAGTCTGCAGGCGTGCTCTGGGAAGCGGAAACAGCCGACTTCACGGTCGGCGTTAAACCCTGCGAGCCTGTCGCAGTCTGCGAGAAGCAGAATTTCAGCCGTGCCGATATAAGCGCCTACCTGGATGGTGATCTTCAGCGCTGTTTTGGCGATGAGTTTGCCCGTGCTCACACCCATACCAGAACACCAGCCTCGCCGTCTGGCAAGTATAATTTCCTTGGTGAAGTGACACATTTTGATTCTGCCGGGGGACCAGCCGGTCGCGGTTACCTGCGGGTAGTTGAGGATATCCATACTAACGACTGGTTCTTTGATGGGCATTTCAAGAACGACCCCTGTATGCCCGGGACCCTGATGGCTGACGCCTGCCTGCAGGCGATGGCGTTTTATATGAGTGCCCGCGGGCACAGTCTTTATCGAGATGGCTGGCGCTTTCAGCCGGTGCGCGGCGTAAATTACAAGTTTGTCTGCCGTGGGCAGGTCTTGCCAGACTCAAAACAACTGGTATACGAGATATTTATCGATGAAGAGATATTCGATAATCAGCCCCAGCTGTTTGCCCATGTCATGTGCAGTGTTGATGGGCGTAAGGCATTTCTGTGTGAGCGCCTTGGCCTGGAGCTGGTTCCAGACTGGCCTCTCAGCAGTATGCCAGAGTTGTTAAAGTCGGTTGATGATGCGCGGCCCCTGGCGCACATAGGGGACTTTCCACTGGACTATCGTTCCCTGATCAGTTGTGCCTGGGGTAAGCCCTCGCTTGCTTTCGGGGAAGGTTTTGCCCATTACGATGGACCACTGCGTAGTCCGCGCCTGCCGGGACCGCCCTATCATTTTATGACCCGCATCGTTGCTCTCGAGGGTGAGATGGCCAGCATGAAGTCGGGTGGTTACGTGGAGGCTCTGTACGATATTCCTGAAGATGCCTGGTACTTTGCGGAAAACAGTTCAGTGACGATGCCATACTGTGTGCTGATGGAAATAGCCTTACAACCCTGTGGCTGGCTGGCGTCCTATACCCTGGGCCGTGATTATGCGAACAGTGATTTGCTGTTCCGTAACCTGGATGGCAAGGCTGTCCAGCATCGTGAAATTGCCCCGGTCGATGGTGAGCTAAAAACCAGCTCGAAGTTAACATCGATTTCTCGTATTGGTGAGCTGATCATAGAAAACTTTGATGTCACCTGCACCATTGGTGATGAGACGGTTTTCACTATGCAGACCGTGTTCGGTTTCTTCCCTCCTGATGCGATGGCGAACCAGAAAGGTCTGCCAATCAGTGACCATGAGCGCACGATCTTTGATCAGCCGGGTAATCACCTGGTAGATTTTAGCGGTCGACCGGCCCCATATTTTGATCAGTCTTCACTGACCCTGCCGGATTCCAAATTGCTGATGGTGGAGAGGATTACTTTCCTTGATGCCGAGGGTGGAGTAGCAGGAGTGGGCTCGATTCGTGGTGAAAAGGACGTTGATCTCACCGAGTGGTTCTTCAAGGCACACTTTTTCCAGGATCCCGTTCAGCCTGGATCGCTGGGAATTGAGGCAATGCTGCAGTTGATGCAGGCCTTTATGATCAGCCAGGATATGCATAGGGGCTTTAAGAACCCACGGTTTGAGCCAATCCTCATAGCTGACGAGACAGAGTGGCACTACCGCGGACAGATTACGCCTGAAAAGGACCTTATCACCATAGATTTTGAAGTTACCGAGCTTGGTGAGGCGGAAGGTTCCTGTTGGGTTATTGGTGAAGCCAGGCTGTGGGGCGATAAGCTGAAGATTTATCATGCGCCCAGGATTGGTATGCGCATTCTTGAGGAAGAAGGTGGGCTCAGGGGGCATGAATACATTGCTAAGGCCTTGCGCCTGTTGCCATCGCAGATTCAGCTTGATGAAGCTGGCTTGTGCCGCAATGTGCCGCTTAATTCGTTTTCGCCCGAACAGAATATCGACATTGTGGAAGCGTTAGACTGGCAACGCATTCGCGACTACTGGGTTGAGCGCTCCGGGGAGCACTATCTTGTGCATGATTTTGGATCTGCCCTGATACGTAAATTTATTCGCCGCTTTGTGCTGGCAGACCCGGATGATTTTGAGGCGAGGATCAATCAGCCTGCTATCTACCTGGCAAATCATCAACTGTATGTCGAGTCTTTCCTGTTTCTGAGCGTCATAACTGCACTGACGGACTTGCCGGTAGAGGCCATCGCCAAGAAACAGCACCAGGGCACCTGGGTTGGGGAGACCTACCGCCTAGCTGAAGCTGAAATGGTTGATAATAATCCAATGCAAATGCTGTTCCTTGACCGGGAAGACCCCAGCGATCTGTTACGAATACTGGATGACTTTAGCTCGACCCTGGCGGACAGACCCCGTTCCCTTCTGGTGCATGTGGAGGGTACGCGCGCAAAGCAAGCGGGGCAGCTGACCGAGAAGATAAGCTCAGTACTTGTGGACCTGTCTACAAGCAATGGAATTCCGATTGTGCCGGTACGTTTTGCCGGCGGTTTACCTCTTGAGAATACGGGAGCATCATTCGATTTCCCCATTGGCTTTGGTGGACAGGATCACTATATAGGCAGAGGAATTGAAGCTAGTGAGCTTGAAGCGCTGGCCTACAAGGAAAGAACGGCACTGATACTTGATGGTATTAATAGTCTTGGCCCCGTCGGTCGGGCTGATGTCCCATCACCAGGTGACCCGGAGTTTGCGGCGCTGATATCTGAACCGGTCGAGGTAGAACGGGTGCTGAGGGCAGTTATCGAGGACATGCCGGAACCCGGTGAGCGCATGCAAAATTTGCTGCAGAAGATCAGGTCAGATAGTCCTGCTGCAGACTTATCACCTTCAGAGTTGATCATGGCGAGAATGATAGGGCACAGCAATTAACAACAGTGAGTCAGGTCACTGGTTAACGGCAAGCAGTGTCGTTGTACCAGGAAATGAATTCATTGATGTTTGGCGAATCGGCCTGACTGATTCCAATCTCGAGTGTGAAGATATCCTGTCTGAAGATGAGTGCCGGCGAGTTGAGAAGTTTGCGTTTGAAGCAGGTCGAAGTACATTTGTCAGATCTCGCTGCTCCCTGCGGCGAATACTTTCCCTGTGCCTCGGCTGTCCACCGGACAAAATTGAATTCCGCTACAACGACCATGACAAGCCGGAGCTGGCTTATCCAATCCATGACGATATTCATTTCAATTTGTCCCACAGTGGAGAGATCGCCCTGATATGTGTGAGCAAAGGTCGGCACACGGGCATTGATGTTAATCATCTGGGCCGTACCACTGGGTGGAAAGCTGTCGCTAAGCGGACTTTCTCTGATGCAGAACAGGCGTCATTTGCATCCTATTCCGAGAGTGAACAGGAAAGGATTTTCTACTCTGTCTGGAGCCAGAAGGAGGCCTATACCAAGGCTATTGGTGACGGTTTTTCTTATGGGTTTCAAAATATAACGGTAGCTATCGATCCAGGTAGCCGTATGGGGCTTGTCGCAGATGACAAGTGTCCTGGCGCTATTGATGGCTGGCAGATTTTTGCCATTGACGCAGCTCCAGGGTGTGTCGCAGCACTTGCCTATGATGGCGTCGGCAAGCCGTCAATCAGGCAGTGGGATTTCGTTGCCTAGGTATCTAACGATGAACATGCTGGTACCGCGAGCAGGGCCATAGTATTTAGGAACTGATTTCAGAAGGTCCTATGGTTGAGGTGACATTCACTGGCCCGTTTGAGACGTTGAACTCCCGTTAGGTTTGCCTTGATTTTGGAGGCGCTTATTTTATACAGACGGGTGTTGGCATTTCTCCAAACCATTTCAATCCCGGTTCTGCCTCCACAACCACGGGTACATAGTTGGTCGTGATCGCTACAGATACGCCGAGGGCATCGTGCGGATGCTTACCGGTGAATTCCACGCCTGTTGATGGCTCGCCGTCTATCCAGATGGATTCGCCTGGTTTCGGGTAGTCAGAAGGGCATTCGTTCGGGCAGATAACGCCGGTCCACTCCATGGTAATCACCGGTGTACCATCCCTGAACCCTTCAACGCTGATGGTCAGGGCGCAAACATGGCCAGGCGGGCAGTCAATTACACTCGTTTTCAGTGCTGTCTTTGCCGGGTACCGGGTGATAGTCGACTTGATATCATCGGGGGGCTCCCAATCCAGCCCGGCCGCGACCGCGTGGATGGACTCCAGGAAGTAGAAATGCATAAACTTCTTGAAACGTCCAATCATCAGGTCAAATTCTTCAAGGCTGAGCCCATAGCCGAGCATGTCCCTTGCTATTTTGACGGAATCATATTCGCTGTGGTCCGCGGTTCGTGAAAACCTGAGTCCATCGACACGCTGCATGCTTCCTGTCAACGCCAGGGGCAGTAGTTCACTGATATAGGTGGGATTAACGCCCGTTCCATGAATGGTGACGTTGTTTTCTTTGGCAACCTTGTCTAGCAGACTCGCCTGCTCAGGGGAACGTATATAAGGATAGTTGAATCCCGTGAGGGTGATCACGTTCTTGCCCGCCTGCAGGCAGCGAATAATTTCATCCAGGTTTCCCTGCCAGTTGTCGTCATCATAGGCCATGCTGGTAGGAGTCATGTGCAGGACCAGGTCGGCGGGCGTCGAGAGCACCTCATCGATGTTGTTTGAAATTGTGACTCCGGTCCTGTCATTCAGGCCAACTACATCACTGACATCCCTGCCAACTAGCTGCTCATCGATGTCGATGGCCCCTACCAGTTCCACCGATTCTTTTTCAGCAATCAGTTTGGCGCTTCTCCTGCCAACGGCGCCCAATCCCATCTGAATTACTCTGTATTTTTTCATTACCTTTCCAGCCTCCCGTATCTTTAATGTTTTTCGGTCTAGTGCTGTGAGCTTTATGTCAGATCAAGGCTCGTTATCTGTGTCCGCCTGCAGGTGAACTGTCCCTGCTGAACCATCGATTGTAATCATCTCACCATCCCTGATCAGCGAGGTAGCGTTGTGCAGGGACGTTACTGCGGGCAGGCCATACTCTCGTGAGAGAACTGTGCCATGGGCGAGGATACCTCCCGTTTCCAATACCAGACCCTTGATTAGCAGGAATACTGGTGTCCAGCCGGGATCCGTGGAATTAGTTACCAGTATGTCGCCGGGTTCGACCCTGCTAAGAGCTCGAAGACTGTACAAGACCCTGGCGCGACCAGTGGTTTTTCCCGGACTGGCTGCAACGCCCGTGAGAATATTTCCCCCTTCATCAATTTTCTCTGCAGTCGATTCCAACTCATCATCTGCCTGTACAAACATGGGTGGCGTGGTTCTTTTAAAACGGCGATACTCGGCTTTCCTGGGTGTTACGGTGCGAAGCGCTGCGACCCGATCAAGTTTGCCCGAAATCAGATCCTGGACTTCCTCCTTTGACAGAAACCAGATGTCAGCAGGATCCATTAGAACGCCCGACTGTACCAGTCGATCAGCAATCGCGACATAAGCCTTTCGTTCACCATAGAAGACACGATCTGCATCGTATCGCTGGTTCTCTCGGAACAGGGAATAGTTCTGTGTGTGATTCAGCAGAAATTCAAACACCCTTCGCTTGGCAAACCCCCAGGAAGAATTGCTTAGGGTCTCCAGGACCCTGGCGGTGGCTTCTTTCCGGCGCAGGACAGCATTTGCCTCGGAAGCAGCAGGACTAACATTGTCACCGGCCTGGACGAAGGTTTTCAGGATACCTGTTAGCAGCTCAGGATCATCTCCCCAGCGCGGGAATGAGATTTCCCGGTCTTCTGCGCCGCGAAAGTCGTATTCGAGACTGAATCCCTCGCATTCGTGAAGAAACGAAATCCCCTCTTCGCTGTCGTTTAGCCTGGCGTTTATCTCAGAGGGCGTGTAATTCCGGAACAGATAAGATAGGAGGGAAGATTCGACAATCTTCCTTGATAACTCCCAGGTTGCCTCGTTGGATTCGACCGTCCGATTCCCCGGAAGGCCGCAGAGCAGGCTGCCAACAATCTCCCCATCACCATACCAGTCTTCAATGAGTTTGCGCAGCAGAGTGATGGATGTCGCCGTGTGTATCATCACACCCAGACCTATTGGACGACAATGTTCTGTCAGCAGTTCATCCATCCCCTGTGAGTACTCCTGTAGAGAGCCTAAAGTGGCGGAGCTCAGGTCCAGTTCATCCAGCTCCCTTACTCGCCTTAGTAAAATTGGTAGCCATTCTTCATAGTAGGTTTTATAGCAGCGGGTGAAGGAATATTTCCTGTGCAGGATAAGCAGGCGGAGTTCACTCAGCAGTTTCTTACCCAGCAGGAAGGGAAGCGACCTGGCCTGATCCTTCTGTTCGGGTGTGAAGAATTTCAATACCTCATCATCACGGCTGCCCTGTGGCGTGTAATAGAGACTGGCCAGCAGATAGTTGGTGCTGAAATAGGCGCGGTTCTTGTAAAAGCGCAGGAGCCTCATTGGCAGCAGTTCAGTCAGGCCGTAGCAGGCATAGATGAAGTCGTAGGTCTTGGTGATCAGGTCACCCTGCAGAGAATAGAAAAGTGGTGTGATTGCCCGTGTCAGGACCTCATCACTCCAGGCTCTTGTCCAGATGATCTCATTATCGGAGGATTGTGCCGGCTTGTTCCAGCGCTCCACACCAGCGTAGTCCAGCACTTCTTCTGACCGGGTGCTCACATTGCGGGACTGCAGGACAAACAGTTTCTCATTTGCATATGCCCACTCGATGTCCTGGGGTCTTTGGTAGTGCTCATGGATAGCGGTTGCCAGTTCCGCCACCTGTTCTATCAGCTGGGATTCGATCCTGGTGTGCGTTGGTGTTTCGCGAAAAGCCTGGGGATGACCCGCGAGGATAAAGCGGTCTGGTGTGACTTTTCCTGAAACTAGTGCTTCACCGAGACCCGGTACTGCTTCCACCACACATTCATCAGCGAATGTCACCGGATTCACGGTGAAGGCCACACCCGAAATCTCTGCAGGGACCATCTCCTGTATTACGGCAGCGATTCGAACTGAGGCGTGGTTAATGCCCTGGCTCCAGCGCGATGCCGCTGCACGTGCTGTCCAGAAAGATGCCCAGCAGAGTTTCAGGTGCCTAAAGACGCCTGGCATCCCGGTCACATGGTAGAAGGTGTCCATCTGGCCTGGAAAGGAACTTACGCCAAGATCAGGTACAGCTGATGAAGACCTTACAGCGACCGAAAGATTATCACCCAGGACCCTGTAGGCACTTTCTATCTCTGTTGCTATGCCATTCGGTACGGCCGCGATACTGATCAATGCTCGAATCTCTGCCGTTACCTTGTCGACGTGCTCAGGATCTTCAAAATCGATTTTTCCCGCCAGTTTGTTAATAGTATTGTCGAGATTATTTTCAGCAAGGAAATCCAGGTAGGCATTAGAAGTAACCGTGAATCCGCTGGGAACCTCGAAACCAGCTTTGAGCAGTTCAGCCAGATTGGCGCCCTTGCCACCGAGAAGCGCTCTATCACTGAGTGAGCCTTCGTTGAGGGAGAGGATATAGGTCGAAGTCATTTAGGCGCCCCGGTTAATTGACAGTAGCTTGAATATTCTGTCTATTGGAAGTCACCAGGTGGAATTCATCCGGTAAATCAAACTGTTGCGTCCTTTATTCATATTCACTGGCACTCGCAGATTTGAAGAAATGATATGCAAAGACTGGTAGGTGATACTCGCCTTTTCTCACCAGAATTGCTAGACGTAGAACGACAATAGGGGGGGCTGCCACCACGAGCAGAATATTTTCTCAATATCAGTTAAATTCCATGCACTACCACTTCACGATAAGTTCTCAACTGAGAGCCAGTGGGTATTACCGACATAGCTACGGAATAAGAGGAAGAGAAAATTATGGATTTCCAATTCAACGACAGAGTGCAGGCTCTTCAGGGGCAACTGACCCGCTTTATGGATGAACAGGTTTATCCCCTTGAGGCAGAGTACCCTCGACACGTGGAAGAGGCTGGTGGCTGGACAACACCACCTGTCCTGGATGACCTTAAAGCCAGGGCGAGGAGTGAAGGATTGTGGAATCTGTTCATGTCCGGAGATGAATTCGGTGCAGGTCTTAGCAATCTAGAGTATGCACCCCTTGCAGAAATCATGGGGCGAGTCGCCTGGTCATCGGAAGTCTTCAACTGCAGTGCACCCGATACGGGAAATATGGAGGTCCTGGTCCGCTATGGCACGGATGAACAAAAAGAAAATTATCTGAATCCCATGCTTGATGGTGAAATAAGGTCCTGCTTTTCGATGACCGAGCCCGCAGTTGCATCGAGTGATGCCACGAATATTGAATGTCATATTAAGCGTGAGCGAGATGAGTATGTGATCAACGGCAGAAAGTGGTTCTCTTCCGGGTTCTCTAACGAACGCTGTAAGTTTTCCATTGTCATGGGGAAGTCTGACCCGGACAATCCTAATCGCTATCAACAGCAATCAATGATCATCGTTCCTAAAGATACGCCTGGTTTGTCGGTTGTGCGTAATATCACCACTTTTGGTTATAGCGGTTCACCAGGTGGGCACCCGGAAATCAACTTTGACCAGGTACGGGTTCCGGCCAGCAACATGCTGCTTGGAGAGGGCAGGGGTTTTGAGATAGCCCAGGGGAGGTTAGGCCCAGGGCGAATTCATCATTGTATGAGGTTTATTGGTTCAGCCCAGAGAGCACTCGAACTCATGTGTCACCGCGTCGAAAATCGTTCAGCTTTTGGCATGAAGTTGAGTGAGCAGGGTTCTATCCGTGAAGATATTGCACTTTCTTTCTGTGAAATCGAACAGGCAAGACTGCTTACACTGAAGGCCGCTGACAAGATGGATCGCGAAGGAAATAAGGCTGCGAGGGATCTCATTGCTGCTGCCAAAATTGTCGTGCCGGCCATGACGACCCGGGTAGTGGATCGTGCAATTCAGGCGCACGGGGCGATGGGTTTTACCCAGGATACTTTTCTACCGCAGGCATACGCGAGTGCGCGTTACATTCGCGTGGGTGATGGACCAGACCAGGTACACATGTCCTCATTAGCGCGCCAGTTGTTGCGACTCTGGGGAACTGACTAGAAAGCAAGCAAGAGACAATGTGGGCGAGCTATAGTTTTCGATAGTATAACGTGTTATAAATTTAGCCGAACCCATAGGTACACCAAAAGAGTATGGCAAGGAAGCAGAAGGCGTCAGGTAGGACAATGCAGTTTCCAGGCAAACTTTGCTTCGTGGTAAGCATCCTACTGCTTCCATTTTTCGCCCCGGCGGCAACTGTAGAAGATGCTGAACTTAAAGCCGCATCACTATTGGCTAAAACACTCAAGGAGAAGCGGGAGCCGTTGGTGATCGGCCGGTTCACGGAACAGACAGCCAACATCAAGATCGATGGTAATTTGAATGAGCCTGTCTGGTCCCGAATAAAGGGTGTTGACGGTATGCTGGTTATCGAACCGGATGTGATGGAAGATGCGGCCTACAGTACCCTGGTAAAATTTCTTTATACTGAAAAAGGACTTTATCTCGGCCTCTGGAATGAGCAGCCGGCCGAAACCTTATTGCCGCGTTTAACCAAGCGTGACATGTACATCAATCGTGATGCCAACACCCTGATGATTGATACGTCCGGGGAGGCGCTCTATGGTTTATGGATGGATGTAAACCTTGGGGGATCGCTTGCCGACGGCACAATACTGCCGGAAAAAACTTTTACCAGCCAATGGGATGGTGCCTGGAATGGTGCATCTCATGAAACAGGCGACGGATATACGACTGAATTCTTTCTTCCCTGGTCCATGATGGCCATGCCTGAAGTTGCGGCGGAACGAAAGATGGGCGTCATTGTAATGCGCCGGGTTGCATACAAGGACGAGACGTGGAACTGGCCCGGTATTCCCTTTACGGCATCAAAATTCATGTCAGCCATGCAGCCGATACAACTCAAGGATGTTTATCCACAACAGCAGTATGCCTTATATCCTTTTGCCTCTGCCTCATATGACAGGATTGGGTCAGACCCAGGTTATCGGACAGGGCTGGACCTGTTCTGGCGGCCCTCATCAAACCTTCAGATCACTGCTACGTTAAACCCAGATTTTGGCACAATTGAAACTGATGATGTGGTCGTGAACCTCACGGCGTTTGAAACCTTCTTCAGGGAAAAGCGCCTGTTCTTTCTCGAAGGGGATGACGTCTTTGTCACGACTCCTCGCGCCAATCCCTTTGGCAGCAATTCTTCGTATTCGATCGGCGCCAGAAAGACGAGGAGTAGTTTCAACCGATTGCCAATTACGCTGGTTAATACTCGCAGGATTGGCAGTCCAGCACTCACACCGGATATCCCTGACGATGTTACCGTTTCTGATGTTGAATTGTTTCAGCTGACGGAACTCTATGGTGCTTTTAAAGTCACCGGGCAAAATGGACCTATACGTTTTGGTGTTATGACGGCATTTGAGGAGGACACCAGGTTTCATGGAACTGACAGTGCCGGTACCAAAGTCAGAATTGAACAGGAAGGGCGCGACTTTGGTGTAGTGCGTGTCTCAGTAGAAGATACCAGTAATGGGCTCAAAAGCCTTGGCTGGATTAGCACCGCGGTGCTCCATCCCGACCGTGATGCACTGGTGCATGGAATTGACGGGCACTATATAAGCCCATCTACGCAATGGCGTGCTGACCTGCAATTAATGTATAGCGATGTAGATGATACTGAGGGATTTGGCGTACTTGCTGACCTGACCTACAAGCCGCGACAGGGTGTGGTACACCAGCTGAACATGGATTTCCTCGATGAAAAACTGGATATCAATGACCTGGGGTTTGTTCGTCGCAATGACATTATTGGTTTGAGCTACTCACGGGAGCACCTGACTTCTGAACTCAAGAATTTTCGAAGCTGGACTAACTCCTGGGTCTTTTCTCAGCAGTACAATCAGGATGGGCGATTGACACGCAGCGGCGTCTTTTGGAGAAACGATATTATCCTCCAGAATAGCTGGTTGATGCGGACTGAGCTTGACTATTTTCCCGAGCGCTGGGATGACCGCAATAGTGAAGGTAATGGTGATTTCCGTATTGAAGACCGATGGGTCGCAGAGGTCGGTATAGGTACAGAGACCAGCAAAAAACTGAGCATCAGTTTCGCTGCAGGCATGATGCAGGAGGAACTCGGTGACTGGACCAGGGTAGTCAAGGGAGGTTTCACCTATAAGCCCAGTGACAGACTGTCATTGGATCTGGACCTACTATACCAGCGCCGTGATGGCTGGTTATTGTATGAACAGGGAAGAAACCTTGTAACCTATAAGTCCACCAACTGGCACCCAAACCTCTCGGCCAGCTATTTTCTAACAGCACGGCAGGAGGTGCGCTTCTCCATGCAGTGGGCCGGTATCAAGGCCAATGAGCAGGACTACTGGGAAATTCCGCCAGGTGATGGGGAGCCAGTGATGATTGCGCGACCGATAGCTGATGCAAATGCTGATTTCGGCATCAGTCAACTGTCTGTACAATTCCGATACCGCTGGGAGATCGCCCCCCTGTCAGATTTGTTTATCGTTTATACCAGGGGCAGCAAGCTTGTTAACGGGGGAGAAGATGATTTTGAGGATTTTTTCAGAGATGCTTTGACAGAACCGCTGGTTGACCTTTTTGTAGTGAAATTGAGGTATAGATTCGGTTCCTGATCTGAACCCAAATAGATGGAGGAAACATCCATGATTAGACACATAGTGTTTTGTAAATTTAGAGGAGATGCAAGCGAGGCGGCTATTGCGGAATTCATTCGTGAGTGTGACAAGCTGCCATCGATAAATCATGAAGTGAAAAACTGGGTATCGGGGAAGAGTGTTGAACCTCGATTCCACAGTGGCGATTTCGACTGGGCTCTAAGTTGTGACCTCGCTGACTGGGATGCCATGGACCGGTATATGTGGCACGAAGGGCACCTGCGGATGGGACCCTGGGCGGCGGCAACTATTGAATACCTGCAGTCATTCGACTTTGAGCTGGAATATGAGGCACCGGCGGAGTTTCCAGCACCACCCGAAGGAGCCGAGACTTCTTCGCTCCCGGACGGAATGGTAGCTGTACCACCGGTTCGCGGCCATACGCTTGAAGATGCGGACAGATTGATCGAAGCTGCTGGACTAAAAACGGATAAGGAAAAGACGTATATCTCCGGTGGAGTGTGGGCCCCAGGACGTGTCATGGTATCCAGCCCTGAAGGAGGAGAACCTGTCGCAGAGGGGTCCAGCGTTCATCTCAGTGTTACCGGTGATTGGTGGTCAAAACCTGACTTTTCAGATATCTAGCATCAGGCAGGACAACCAACTACTACTTTTCGTATGGCGTAACCATTTATTTGGGCGAGTTTAATCGGTTCATGTTAAGTTACGAGCGAACTACGAATTTGGCGTGAAATAGATATATCAAGGAATGATCGATTATGGATATTGAAGGCAAGACAGCAGTAATAACTGGTGGCTCAGCCGGCATCGGGCTGGCAATAGCCAATGCCCTGGCAGATGCCGGAATCGGGGCAATCGTCATTGGGGACATCGATGATGCCAACGGTGAGGCTGCTGTGGCAGGCATTATCGACAAGGGTGCGAAGTCAGTTTACAAGCACACGGACGTATCCAATGCTGATGACATCAGGGCGTTGTTCGATGAGGCCGTAAAAAATTTCGGACAGGTTGATATTGTTTTTAATAATGCGGGCATCATGTTGGGGGAGCCAGCATGGCCGGAAGTTGCAATAGAAAGGCTTGGACTCGGCGTACAAATTAATCTCCTCGGCGTTATGTATGGAACGCGGGTCGCCATTGATGTTCTGTCCCAGAGTGGTGGCGGCCTAATCATCAATACTGCTTCACCCGCAGGATTTGGACCCTTGCCTCCAGATCCCATGTACGCGGCTACCAAAGCGGCCATCATCAATTTCACCCTGTCCTGCGCAACCCTTCAGGCGTCTCACAATATCCGCGTAAATGCGATTTTGCCCGGGACTACCGATACAGCGATTCTGAACAAATCCGGAGACGGAACAACACCAGCGGCATGGCTAAAGCCTTTTATCGGTATGCTTAATTTGCTTACGGTTGAAGATATTGCAAAAGGAGCAATTGATGTCATCGAGGATGACTCCCGGGTCGGTGAGGCACTCAGTATTGAGAACCCTGCCAAAGAAGGTGGTGAAGCCGGTTACATTCGCCTTAGGGACAATACGGAATTTCATGAACGCGCCCTGGGAAATGTGGTTACAACTGCTGATTAACGAACAGCCCATAGTTAAGCTGACTGAAAAAAGAGGAAATGACGCATGGCAAGCTTGAAAACAGATTTTGGTACCGGCCGCGAACCCACTGACGATGTCTGGGAGGCGATATACACACAAAGAGCTATTCGCTATTGGGAAGAAAAGCCAGTGCCACGTGAACTGCTGGAACAGGTTGTTGAAGCCGCATCGAAAGCACCCAGTGGCAGCAACACGCAACCGTGGATTTTTGTCGTCATTGATGACCGGACCAAGCTTGATGAAATTGCTGCACTCATGCGAGGCTTTTTTGAAGCAGCTGAACCCATACAGAATCTCATATCCGCTGGAGAGAAATCGGAAAATAAGTCCGAGCGCTTAATGCTCAAAGGTGCAAAGCAATTTTTTACAAAACTTGAGCGCGCTCCAGCCATCATCATACCTTGCCTTTATCAGGTTGCTTCTCCGACCCCCGATCCTGCTTCGCTGCTGGCCGGGAGTTCCATCTACATGGCGGTTCAAAATCTCATGTTATCCGCCCGGGCACTTGGCCTGGGTACGCTAATGACCACTGCGCATGCGATGATTGAACCCAACCTTCGCGAGATGCTGTCGCTGCCTGATGATGCGCACCCGGTTGCCTTGATTCCAATCGGTTTTGCCGGGGCGAATTTTGGCCCGACCAACCGTAAAGATGTGGATGAAGTGCTGCGCTGGAATGGCTGGTCCTGAAACTGCCTTGCTCCAAAACTTCCAAGGTTGTCCCATAGATCCTCATTGAGGAAGAAGAAAAATTCTATGCCGCCAGCATCCCGGAAATTGGCTAGATTTTCGGTGAATGCCGTACCCATCCGGCGGTCCCTGTTAGCCGTTTGGAAAACGTCTATCACTGAAGAGACTCCCCCAGTTTTCTGCATGAAGTTTCCACCTTCGTATGCAATTAACTTTAAGCCGCGTTCGGCGGCGAGGCTTTGATGAGTTATGTAGGTGGATTGAAGGTGGATGAGTGATGCTTCTGATTGAAGGATTGAGCCAGTGCTGATTTCTTCAAATAGGTTGTCTACGGACATGGCGTCAAAGGCAGGAACATCGTCCGCATAGACTCGATTTGGTCCTATGTAGCCATTGCTGGCCAGGGCGTCAGTCTTCCCAATTTCCTATTAATAATGAGATAGTGGTTGACCTGACTATAGCTTCACACTTCAGTATTGGTTCTGACGGTAACAATCGTTACAACAAATCAACTAATTGAAGGAGATTAAAATGAGTAATACAGCTATGACAAAAGAGAAGTGGGTATCCCTGTTTCAAGAAATCGGCCTCGATGAGGCGACGATGACGCAGTGGCACAGGGCATTTGAAACCAGACACCCCGAAGAGCATCAGTCTTTCCTGGAATGGCTGAGCATACCCGAAGAGGAGATAAGCCAAATTCGGGGAACGTAAATCCCGCGCTCGCGGGGAGATGTGTGGCTGGCTCTGAGTCAGTCACATTTTAATATTGATTATTCATGAGAGACTATCGATGCATACGATTGGACGAGTAGCCAGGAAGTATTCCGTATCGAGAAGTACGCTGATTTACTATCACTCTATCGGTGTGCTGGTTCCCAGTGGCAGAAGCAGTTCAAATTATCGAGAGTATTCTGACTCCGACCTCAGAAGGATGGACCGGATTCAGTTATTCCGAAGCGCAGGTTTATCACTCGATTCCATAGTGATGCTGCTCGGCAAGAAAGGTGATGAACTTAACGCTACGCTGGAAGGCAGGCTATCGTCGATTAATGGTGAAATTCAAGCCCTTCGAGATCAGCAGAAAATAATTCTCAAGATACTGGAAAAGGAAAGTGCCATCCGGGGCACACGGGTGCTCACCAAAAAGATTTGGGTGTCGATACTGGAAGCCGCAGGACTCGATGATGCTGCTATGGAAAACTGGCACATTGAGTTCGAAAAAACCTCTCCCGAGGCGCATCAGGATTTTCTTGAAACGCTGGGAATATCAGACGCGGAGATTGCCCGGATTCGAGATCGATCGAAAGCCTTTGCGCACTAGCTGCAGGTGAGGTCAGCTAGCCCGCACTATTTGTGTATAGGATACCGGTGCATTGATGAACCGGTGCACCTATTTTAGAAGGTCTTCGTCTTCTTCTTTTTTGCCGGTTTGTTACTCTGCTATGCCTATCCATGGCGAGGCCTTCACAAGGTCTTCCCGGGCTGCAATCCGCCGGCTGGATATGAATCCATTGAATACCGGCGGAAGTTGCTATCCCTATTTATGGACTTACACAAGCCATCTCGGCCAGGGAGGTCCTACCGAGTATTCGGCCACACCGTAGCCTCTCTCACCTGTTTCTTCTACTTCAAAATCGAAGAAAGGCTCATAGCAGTCGAGGCGATTTTCCAGGTCGTTCTCTGCACGATCCCATAATTTCACTTGGCCGTATTTACGTCCGGTACGGACATGAATGGTCTCACCGTCGGGCATTTGCAGTGTATAGCGAAATGCCATGGCGTCACGCTGGTTGTCCGAAAACAGTGCCTCGCAGCTTCCCCCCAGCAATGGTCGTGAGCCGTCCTTGTCAGAGATAAATCCGCCGGGCATACCCTCGCCCATCTTCCTGTCGATGCCGCCAAGGCAGTTAATGTGTGCATCGGCCAGCTGGATTGAAGGCCAAAAGTGCCCACGAATATTCTGCTGGGAGTACTCCCATTCCGGCTCGTCAGCAAAGCGAGTTGACCAGGAATGGTCCCGGTGTGAAAAGGAATCCAGTTGCCTGGTTTCTCCCTTGTTGGGACCCCCACGGATCTCGAAGGGACCCGTGCAGTGCAGACCCTGTTCAAAATGACCGCCGTAATAGTGAGACTGACCGAGGGGGTTACCCTTCAGGTTGTCATTGTAGTCGAACACTTCGAATCGTCCCTTGAAACTAAGGTCGAAGCCAAACCGTGGTCCATCAAATGCAATCCTGATTTCTTCGAGGGGCTTAACCACCTCGTATGTCAGCAGGCCGTCGGTATAGGGTCCCTGATCCGGTTCTATTGGCAATGGGTGCTTGTTGCCATATTGCTGCTGGACGCCATCTATGACGTACAGGGCTTCGAAGCGTCCCCAACCCTTGTTGGTCAGGGTGAAGTGATTGATGCCAAAAATGTTGGCTTCCCGATCCACCACACTTACCCAAAGGGTGTCACCCCAAAAACCAGCACTGTGATCTTCCGGCGCTGCGTGCCTGTATTCGTCTTCTGCTTTCACTACCATTCGTTTCTCCTTGGGTATCGTTGGGTTTCCCGGTTCCCGTCTGAGAGAACCGGGGGTCGGCACAGTGTAACTGACAAGGCTCCCTACTGACCATATCTGGTATGGCGCCGGGTGACAGGC